>CEUV01016663.1_pt1 | contig 58702 bp, 41 predicted proteins | sample 356401 | NCBI WGS metagenome assembly CEUV01 (sample SAMEA2622710, study PRJEB7988) | marine metagenome | isolation source: saline water (ENVO:00002010), including
AATTCCTTCTACTGTACGCTCTTTTTATCGATCAATTTTTATCGACACACGCACCACATATACACGAGGGTTGACGTCCACCCCCCCCGTTCCCCACCCGCCGTCCCTCGGCGCGACGTTCGTTTTTTTTTGTCCATTGTCAGCGCTGACGACGACGGATGTTCGGTCCGTCAGCGCGGGGCGCGGCGTCGATCGCGCGCGCGTCGACGGAAGAGGCGAGAGACGTCGGAGACGTCGGTCGATCGATCGCGACGCGACGCGACGCGACGCCTCGATCAAACGATCAATCGCAATCACCACTCTCTCGATTAGTGAGTGGTGGTCTGATTGATTGATTGATTGACTGATCGATTCTCGCCCGACGCGACCGCGGTGGTGGTCGTCGTGATGAATCGACAGACGTCCATGCCGACGGTGGGAACGAACGGAGGAGATCAGGGGACGCTGCCGCCGGACGCGTTCAGGTCCACGAAATCTTCTTCGTTTCTGAGACGGTTTTGGAAAGCGTCGACGTTTCGACAGAGGTTGAACGCGACGGAGTTGGAGTCCACGCTGCGAGAGCTGGACACGAAACTCGGCAACTCGGATTCGGGGAGTTCGGGCAAGGAAGACGCGAACGCCGGGCGCGCTCGAGTGGAATTAAACGACGGAGACGTGTACAGAGGGGCGTGGATCAATCATCAACCAGTGGGTTTCGGACGATATTCGTGGGCCAACGGTAACGAGTACATAGGTAAATTTCAAGACGGAGCGCCGTGCGGTCAGGGCACTTTCGAGTGGGCTCATGGAGGCGTGTATGAAGGTGAATTCCAGGATGGTTTGATGCAAGGAAACGGTGTGTACACTTCTCCATCCGGAGCGGAGTATCGAGGTTCATGGCGACGAGGTAAAAAGCACGGTTTGGGTCTACAATTGTACGCAAACGGAGATAGCTACGAAGGCTTGTGGAAAAACGGAGCTCCAAACGGACCGGGCACGTATAGGTGGAACATTCAGAACGAGGAATTAGATCTAGAGGAGTTCAACGGTGAGTGGGTGAATGGTAAAATGCACGGTTGGGGAACCCTGCGTTGGTTTTCCGGTGATCGTTACGATGGCAACTGGTTGCACGGTGCGATGTCGGGAGACGGAATCATGACGTGGAGAGACGGTTTTTCTTTCAGTGGGCAATGGAAAGATGGGAAACGGCACGGTTTAGGTGCTTTCAGAGCGGTATCCACGCAACTTAGTGACGACAACCCTCGAAACACTCTCGCTTTCACTTTGGGGATGCGACGTCATGGAAAATCAAAAAGTTTTGATGAGAGCGAAGGGGAGGAGTGTTCCTTGGCTGACGTTGGAGACCCGTACGTGTTGCTGTGCAATTGTGATGAGGATCAGATTGTGCAGAAGGAAATCGTGGAGGCAGACCGTGTCACGCACAAACACTCGGGATGGAGTCGACCTATGGCCAGTAGATCTACGAAAGTCCGCAAAGTGCGCCACGGCGAGACTATTTATAAAGGTCACGGAAGTTACGATTTAATGGTTCAACTTCGTGTCGGTATTCGATGGAGTACAAGTATAATGCAGCATTCAGCGAACACTGAGTTACGACCTATCAGTTTTGAGACGACGGTCAAACAGGTCTTTCCTCGGAATGGTTCCGCGAAGACGCCGCCGCACTTTGCTCGTACTTTCAAGTGGAAAGAATACAGACCCGAAGTTTTTCAAAAGCTGAGGGATCGTTGGGGGGTTCAACCCGCGGAATTCATGCTCTCTCTCTGTGGGGACCAAGCGCTGAGGGAGTTGTCTTCTCCTGGGAAGTCAGGGAGTGTGTTTTACATATCGCACGATGACAAGTTCCTTCTCAAGACTATGCGAAAGGCGGAAATGGAAAATCTCAAGTTGTGGCTGCACTCATACTACAAACACGCCCACGACAATCCTGACACGCTCTTACCCAAGTTTTTCGGCCTTTACAGCATCAAAGCAATCGGAAGTGCGCGAAAAGTTCGCTTCATCGTGATGGCAAATCTTTTTGCGAGTAATCACGAGATAAATCGTACTTTTGATCTGAAAGGATCGATGCACGGTCGCTTCACGAAAGCTGACGACGCGAAGCCCAATGCCGTGTATAAAGACTTAGATTTATCTTCCGTATTCCGCATGGAAGAGGGTAAGAGCGAAAAACTGATCGCTCAACTACAGATGGATTGCGCATTTTTGCAGCGATTGCGAGTCATGGATTATAGTCTACTTGTCGGGGTTCACATACTTCCGCCCACGTTGGCTGAGGACAAAGCCAAGCAACTCGCGTCTCCCACGTCCCCGTCGGAAAGTCACTCGCCATGGGGAGGCGCGGAGTGGAGAGATCGGGCGATCGATTCTGTTCGGAGAAATGTTAAAGCCATGGATTTGTACACTAATAGAAAAGAATTCGGCTTTTCCAGCAGCGTTGAGGTATCGACAAAGAGTCTAGAGACGCTGCGCCCGCCACCGGGGACGGACGACTTGCTCGCACTCTCCACGAATAGTAGGAAAGGTGAATTAGGCATGGCCATGTCCGCTGTTGCGGTACATGGAAGAGTCTTGACGACGGAAGGTCCCAAGTCATGCGCTCTGGAGGAACAAACCGAGCCTCAGGACGTCATTCTGTACATGGGGATAATCGACATCCTCCAGGTGTACTCGACTTCCAAAAATTTGGAGACAAAAATGATGGGAGCCATTGGAAAGAAGTCCTTCTCCTCCGTGGATCCGATTAGCTATGCGAAGCGTTTCATGAACTTTATGTCCAAACTCTTTGAGTAGAATAGTTATAATGATACAGTCAATTCTCAATCTAAGCGCTATCTTTCTCTCGTCGTTCCTTGTCTTCTTCTGAAACGTCTTCCTCGCTCGAGGTTTCTGTCTTCTCAGCTTTCTCCAAAATGTCTTCAACTTTCGAAATCATGGATACTGTCTTACTAGAGAAGCTTTCTTCCCGACCATTTTCATATTCAGACCTTACTTCTTTGAATCCTTCACGATATGCGTTGATGAATTCGCGAACGCCATCTCTATATGCTCGTCCTCGCGTTTCGTACAAGTACGTGACGAAAGGTTTAAATCCAGCCTTACTAGCTCTCAGCGTCTTCTTGGCTTCATCAGTAAGTAAACGACCCTCCTCTAATACCTCACTCGAATCTTCCGACGTCGACGCTTCGCCCATTTCCCTATCACCTTCCTCGCTCTCCTCCGCTCCCACTTCCTCTTGCGCTTCTTGCCTTCGAAACACGTTCTTCCAACTCTCCTTCCACGTCTCGATCGCCTCCGACCACACCTCCCGGTGCTCCTCGAACGTGAGTTCACGAAGCTTCCGAGGCCTGTACGAGGGTGGATCCGGCATCGAGCGCGGCCAAACGATCTCGCGAAAGTCTTCTCGCAGGTACCGAGCCAACCTCGCGAACAGTGACCGCGCGGGCGGACCCGAGCGAGGCATGACGATCGCGCAGCGACAAAGAAAAAGCGTGCGCGAACGCGTCCTCTTCACCCTCGCGCGCACCGCTCGCGACTGCGCGCCTCACCGACGCGAAGTGTCGTTCGCTCGCGCGTCGTCACCGTCGAAATTACTTCGGCGCCTGTGGTCATTTTGAGGCGCGGAGGCGAGGCGCCGACCGCGCGAGGAGCGCAATCGAGCGCGCGCGAGAGGGCTCGAGCGATCGATCGACGCGCGATCATGACCACCCCGTACTGGCTCGTGAGTTTACCGCTAAACGGCTCGAGCGCGGACGAGACTTGGGCGACACTGCAGCGACACACGGGCGGGAGCAACGATTTATCCGTCAACTATCGTCTGGGATGTCCGGATCTGCGAGTTGGAACGCTCGACAGTCTGCTCGCCCTGAGCGATGATTTAGTCAAGGTGAACGCGCTGGCGGAGCAAGTCGTCGAGAAGGTTCGCAGGCAATACGTGGACCTGAGCTCGAGTCCGAGCGCAAACTCATCAGTGATGGGAGGTAATCACGAGTCTGGAACGGCGAGCCATAGCTTGACGGTCGAGGGGGAGTCCGTGGAGAGATACATGACCACATTCCAGTGGGACGAGGCGAAGAATCCCGCGCGTCGAGCGCTGAAAGAGACCGTGGAGAAACTCTCGGACCGACTGGCGCGGATCGACGACGAGTTCAAGTTGAAGTGCGGTCAGCTGACGACTTCAAAGAATCTCCTGAACGCTGTCAATCGTAAGAGCGGCGCCGGAATCAACGCTAAGGATTTGTGTGGCATCATCAATCCAGCCAATCTCGTGGAGACGGAAAACTTAACCACGCTCATTGTTCAAGTTCCAAAGTTGAAGACGGAGGAGTGGATGGACTCTTACGAGACCCTTTCAAGCTTTGTCGTCCCACGCTCATCGCAAGTCCTTCACGTGGAGGGAGATAACGAGTTGAGATCAGTAGTTTTGTTTCGACGCGTGGTGGATGCGTTCATAAATGCGGCGAGGGAGATGGGATGTACCGCTCGTGAATATTCCCACGACCCCGAGGCTTCGCGCTCCGCAAAGGAACAGAAGAGTGCGTTGGAGCAAGAAGTAGCGGAGCGAAGTGAATCTCTCATAGAATGGTGCCAAATGAGTTATGGAGAGGTATTCAGTACCATGATGCACGTGTGCGTCGTCAGATTGTTTGTGGAAAGTATTCTTCGGTATGGCTTGCCCCCCGACTTCCAAGCCATCCTTATGAAACCGAACCTCAAGCACTCGACGAAGCTGCGAAAAATATTGAATGAGGAATTCGGTAAAGGTGCATCATCTCACTGGGATGACGGCACTACTGGTGATGATCAAGTCGGGATATCTGAGGATATGTATTCATACGTATCACTCTCGATGAAAGTCTGAGAAACGCTGAACGCTTGATTGTAGACACGATAGATTTATTAGCACAACATTGTTTATCTTACCAACACACGAAATGTTCATTAAAATATCTATAACTCTATCGGAACGAAAACATTTTAGCCAGTTTGTCAGCAACCTTGCTAGTCAAGTCGCTGCTTGAAGCTGATTTAGAAACCTCGACATCGGTCGACTCTTGTGCCTTGCGCTCCGCCTTTTCAAGGCGAGCTTCGATGTCTTTGATCAGTTCGGTCGCCTCATCTTGAATCTCACCAGCACAATCACGTCCTTCCGCATCCAACGCGAGATCCTTCGCAATGTCAAAGTATGCTCTCGCCTCCTTGAAGTCCTTCTTGAAGACGTTGTGGCAGGCGAGGGCGAGGTTTTGCTTAGCCTTCAGGATCATCACTTCCGCTTCGCAATCTATCTCAAACTCTTCAATATGCTTGTCCGCATCTTCAGGTTTCAAGCGTAAGAGCATCGGCGCAGTCTCCATGAGATCCTCGAAATCGACCGTGGCGCTATCGTACATTCGAGCGAGGTCTGAGAAGTTGAGTTTCTTGTCAGCCTTCTCCTTCTTCGCACGGCCACTGAGCTTCTTATCAAGCATATCACTCACGAATTTGTTTCGATCGATCATTTTGTCCTTCACTATCAACGATAGCGCGATTTCGGTCAACTTGATTCGTTCAGCTTTCTCCTCAGCTTCTTCATCTTGATACAACGCCTTGGCGTCTTCCTTTGCGACATCATCGTTGAGTTTGATGCGAGCTTCATCGTAATACGTCATGGCTTTCGTAAACAATGTATTCGCCTTGTGACCTGTGGAGTTGCTGAGAGACTCGATCTTCTTAAGATGCTCTTGAGCCTGGGCAATCAGGATTCGCGCGTCGCGATTCTTCAACTCAAAGTCCATCGCGTGCCAGCGAATTTTATCATCTATCTCTGGCGGTCCGGCAACCTCCGTCGTAAACACCTTGTTTGTCGATAAATCATTGACACAATCCTTCGCAATGCTTTCCACGTCGATCGTTCGACCTTGTTTGTATGAAGCAAGGCGAATGAGATCGGTGATTTCTTCCACGCGCTCCCGATACAGCTCGAGCCGTTTCTGATCACCGAGTAGTCCTAATTTCTCGTACACGCGCTTCGCACGTGAAAGTTTTGTAACAGCAACAACGTAATCTTTCCCCTGTTCGATCGCATACGTGCCTCCGATGTAGTTGGCATACGCGTCTCCTTCCAACGCGGTCTGTTCGCTCCCCAACTGTGAACAAAATTGAGCCAACTCAGTCGCGTAAGACGCCGCCTTCCGCAGGCGACGAAGCACGTGCTGTTTCAAGTCACTCTTTCTCTTCTTCACGTTGGTCAAATCCTTCATCTCCATCGCGTACGCCCACGCGCGTTCACTCTGCGTGAGCGGAACCAAGAGGGTGCGCTCATCCGTGATCGCGTTTGCAACCAAAGGTTGCTGCACGAAGCGTCCCTTGCCGTGCTTCATCTTGCACGTCTTATACAAACGAGCCAGACGTCTGGCGCAGTACGCTCTGTAGCGCGCGTAATCTCGATGTTTCATGCCGTGTTCGCGCTGACCCGTGGATACGATCTCGAGAATCTCGAGCGAGACATTTGACAGTTTCGGCGAACTCGGCTCGGCGTCGACAGCCATGGGCTCGGCCTCATCCACCATCGCGAGCTTCCGTCGCACGCGTTGAGTTTTCGTTTCACCTCGCGACGATCCGCGCGGGTCGGTTCAATCGCGCCTGACACTGGCGCGCCCGCGTTTGCTCGGGTCTAGGGCATCCGAGAGCGCGGGGACGCGATGCGGGTCGGCAGACGAAAAATGTGTGTGTGCACGGTTGACGATTAAATGGCGCCGATGTTTTTAAGGAGCGCGGTGTGAGTCGGAAACGGATCAGCCTTCCCGTCTGCGATGGCTTTCTCCGATAATCCGTAAAAGTAACCATTTCTCCACGGGAACTCTTTGACGCCGCACGGGAAATGCGCCACCGTTTTCGCGTACGCGATGAGACGATCGACAGCACCGGGAGCGAACTTCGCTCCCGTGCACGCCGAGGTCCCGGATAACAATTCTTCGATTAAGCCGACGACTTCGTCCTTGTACGTCGTCGCGACGTCACCAACCTTTGCGCCCTCGTGCTGCGCGCCAACGAGCATCATGGCGCAAATCCAAATAAGCTTTTCGTACATCGATCCCTCGTACGTCGACGCATCCAAGACGTGGCAGCTCAAATCACCGTTGTGAAAGCGAGCGGCGACGGCGTCGGCCCACTTACCGGTGACGGCGGTGAGACCTTCGGGATTCAATTCGGTCACGCCGTCCGTCGGTTTATCGCCGGCAGCTGCCACCGCAAAATAGATGAGAGCCTGCGTGTTTGAGCCGAGACCCTGGGCGTCGAGGAAAGTCTGCAACATGCCGTTTTGCATGAAAACCAAATCTTCTCTGCGCTCCGGAGGCGTGTTCTTGATGACGTCTTCGAGGACATCGTTGCGAGTCGCCACGAAAATTGGTCCCGTCTTTGGCTCGCTCGGGAAACTCTCCCCTCGTCGAACGATGACATCACCCTCGACGCCCATTTCCGCGAGCGCTTGTCCGACGCGTCCACCGCCAACGATCACGGCGGGCATGACTTCACCCTTCGCGGCGTTCTGTGCGAATCGAGATCGAAACGAGGCGGCGCGTCAGTCGATAATCCAGAAAAGCGTCCCGGCGACGCTTAGCCATCTACACGAGCTTGGCACGCACCGTCATGAGGTTTGAAGCGCGCCTGGGGACGTTCTTAACCGTTCGGAGGTGAGAGAAAGTCGCCTTGTTCACGTGAGCGCGCGCAGAGCTCGAGTACATCACGACTCGTGCGTTGGACTGGGGTGAGATGCCTCGTCGGCGACACGAAAGAGGGGGGTGGGACGTTCTTCATTCATCTCGTTCGCCATTCGTCTTTCGAAATTCACGTAAATATAGCACATCGACTAAATCAGTCACTCTAATTGTGTCGTTCGTTTTATTTAAATATCGAAACAGCGTCCCGAACGTACTCAGTGCCGTTTCAGGGCGTTCTCCGCAAGGTATAGAGCGCCGTTTATGCCAGTCTCGTATCCCCACGCGGGTGGAACAATGTAGTGTCGGAAATTCGTATCATTGGTGATCTCCTCCGTGTTGACGTATCCAGCCAGAATCTCACGAACTTTCGTGCGAATCTTATCGAAGAGGCAAGCGCGTTGCATCACCCCACCGCCGAGAACGATGCGTTCGGGCGACACGGTGAGGATGAGATTTGCGCACAAGCCCGCAAGGTAGTGCGCGGCGTAATCCCAAATTTCGTCATCATCCGGTAATTCAGCGAGTTGGCTCGCCTCGATACCTCGTCGTTTCGCCAAGGCTCCACTTCCAACCATCCCTTCGACGCAGTTCCCGTGAAACGGACAACAACCTTCAAACGTCTCCCCAGGAAGCATCTTAACGTGCATGTGACCAGCCTCTGGATGGAGCATTCCGTGGATGGGGTCACCCCCGGCGACGACGCCGACGCCAACACCGGTACCAACCGTCGCGTAACAACAGGATTCACCGCCGTGTCTCCCCAAGCGCTTCAACTCGCGCCTGAGCGAGCTGTGCTCCAACAACGCCGGAGCGTTGACGTCCGTGTCGAAAGCCAACGGCACGTCATCAACCGTCTTCAGCCTCGCTGTCGCTCGCCACGCCTTCGCCTCGGCTTCATCTTGTGGACCAAAAAGCGCCCCCAACACGTCCGTGTTCTCCCATCCAGCCTTTGGGGTGGTGGTGATGTACCCGTACTGATCGTCCATGACGTCCAACTCCACCGGTCCGAACGTGGCCACCCCGATCGCCTCCGCGTCCCACGCGTGCGCCTCGATCCATTCCCGAATCTCACCCAGCGTCGCCTCCGGCGTCGTCGTCTGAAAATGCGCCTCCACTCGCTGCACGTCCTCCGCGTACGTCGCGCTCTGCACGCTCTTCGAGCTGCTCACCGTGTCTCCACCCTCGACGTCGATGGTGATCGCGCGCGCGATCCACGTGGTACCACCGCCCTCGACGCCGAGTAATTTCACCAATCGTCCCATCTCGCTCCCTCTTCCTCCCGCGCCCTCACGCGGCGCGCGCGCGACGGGAAACGACGCGAACGCGCGCCGATCGAACGAATTCTCGGCAGCCGCGTCCCAACGAACGACGAGGCGGTCGCGCGCGAGGTGGTGGGGGTTCATTCCACCGGTCGTGACCGGTCGAAGTGTCCCCTGCATTCTGGACAAAGTGCATGGGCACGAGATCGGTGAAACAGAGATACAATACGAGAAAAACACACACAAAAGTGCGATACGAAGGATGTCCGCGCGTCGCGCCCGCGTCGATGCGTCGGCTCGCGACGGGTGCGATCGACTCGCCCTCACACAGACGCTCGCCGTCGCGAACGCGATAAGAAGCCATGGGTAAGAAAGGAAAGGGTACTGGTTCTTTTGGTTCGCGCCGTAACAAGTCGCACACGCTGTGCCGACGGTACGTGTGCGCGCAGACGCGACGACGATGACGACGACCGCGATGGGCGTGACCCTAAATAGGGCTTGAAGCGCGCGCGTTCGACGCGATGAGACGGACGACTGACGACGGTGACGATGGATTTTAACGTCGATACAGATGCGGAAAGCGTTCCTACCACATTCAAAAGGGCACGTGCTCGGCCTGCGGCTATCCGTCCGCGAAAACGCGTAAATGTACGTCTTCGTCGCGTAAAGTGTGAGACCCTCGCGATGGATCCGGCGAGCGCGACGCGAGCGCGACGCGAGCGCTCGCTGACGCTGACGCTGACGCGTGCGATCGGTGGAAAGAAACGAATGATTCTTGAATGACGCGTACTGACCGTGCGTTGCGATTTTTACCCTCTCTCACAGACAACTGGAGCGTGAAGGCGATCGGCCGCAAGACCACGGGTACCGGCCGCATGCGGTACCTCAAGACCCTCCCGCGCAGATTCAAAAACGGTTTCCGGGAAGGCACCGTCGCGAAGGCTGCCAAGTAAAAGGCGCCGGTTGGGCGTTTGGTTTCTTAGCGAATAGGACGAGCGAGGAGCTGTCGAGGTCTAGGAGACGGGCAGCTCCGGAAGAAGCTTATGTAGGGTGAAGGAGCGAACGAGCGTTTGTAACACGAACGATGAGCATCGCTGCTAAACGACGAGGACATCGACGCGCGCGACCCTATAACGCGAACGCACGTCTCGCGGTGAGAACTAACTCTACTATTATCATCACAACGCCGCGATATTGTTTTCGCGCATCGCCTTGCGAACTTGTTCGAGTGTCAGAAACATGCACACATTCCATCCGCCGAGACGCGCAAAGTTTGGTAAGAAACCGCCATAAAACGCCATGGGTCCCTCGTGCGCGAGCGTCTTCACGCAGCAATCGACGAACCCTTTATATTTACCAGCGGAGTCCCCCATCACTCGAGACTTGACGACGTCGACTGGGCTTCCCACCATGCACGCGACGAAACCGGCGCCCAGGGCAGAGCCGATGTGCGTGAAAACGTCATCCTTCATACCGATTCCCAAGAAAGTCTGCTTAAATTGATCGTACGACACCAACTCGGCGGCGTTGATGATTGAGTTACGCATGATGTTCGGCGTCAATCCGGTCCAGAGCGCCGCGACGCCCTCCTGCTTGACTATGATGCCGTACGCGCTCATCGCGCTCGGGTACTTTTTCGGCGTCCCCGCCGGAAGTTTCCCCTCCGCCTGCATGCGAACTTTTACTAGATCCGTCGGTGACGCCACCATGATCCCCAAACCACCCGTCGTGAGACCCGCCGCGATCTTCATGTGCAGCGGCACGTCCCCGACGTGATTTTCTCCGACGTAAAACTTCTTCACCGGCTCGTACATGCCGATTCTCAACCCCCCGAAGAGCACCTGTCGGTGTATTCCCGGCGTGACCCCCTTCCACAGCGCCCCCACGCCTTCCTCCGCCGCCACCGTGCGCATCGTTCCCAGCATTCCGCGATACTTCCCCCCCCCACCCTGCAACTGCATCCGCACCTTGGCCGTGTCGAGAGGAATGGTGCAAAACTCTGCAAACGACGCGCTGAACGCGCTCGCGCACAGCTGCCCGACGAACGGGCTCATCGCCGGCGAGGCTCGCGTCGACGACATCCGTATATATACTCTACTCTATGCCCTCGCGCCTCCGCGCTCGACGCTCTGACACCGCGTTCCCGACGCGCGCGCGGGCGCACCCATCATCCCACCCATCATCCCACCCATCATCCCGCGACCGAGACGACGGACGTTCGCGCGCAAACGAACGTTCGCGCGCGACGACGATCGAGGGGGCCGGGGGCGTGCGAGGTGGGGGTCGTTTTGAGTCGTGATCGGTGAATGGTATCTCAACCCTCATCGCCCGGCGTGCGCACGCCGTGGGATGTCATTGATGGGCCTCGAATGGGGTACAGTATGTACCGCGTCTCCGTGTGGGAGTACATAAAATAGATCGGGGCGACCGACCGACCGACCGATCGATCGATCGATCGATCGATCGACCGATCGTCGTCATCGGTCGACGATGATGATGATGACGACGACGACGGCGATGCGTCGCCCGAGCGAGGCGTGGTCGCGCGGAGACGCGGCGACGGTGGCGGTGCGACGGACGCGACGGACGCGGGGAGGAGGGGTGACGACGCGAATGAGCGCGGACATCATGGATGAGGTGGGAACGCTCGTCGTGGGCGAGGGGCAGCTCGATAGGGCGAGGTACGTGGCGTCCAATCGGTTCCGCGTGCAGGAGGGGAAAGGGGCGGCGTTCGAGAAGCGATGGGCGGAGCGACCGAGTCGATTGGCCAAGTTGGATGGATTTCGGTACTTTACGCTCATGCGACGCGTGGAGGCGCCCGAGGAGACGGGTGTCGCGTACGCGGCGGATGAACCGAATTACGTGTCATTCACCATCTGGGACGATAAGGATGGGTTCGATGCGTGGCGTAAGGGTGACGCGTTTAAGGAAGCGCACGGAGGTGGAACCATCTTTGGGTTCATGAGCATGCTCGTGTCGTCGCTGAGGATTCTCAAGGGGGGACCGAAACCGGCGTTTTACGACGGGTTGTTGCCGCTATCGTCGGCGCCGACGGAGAAGAGCTTGAAGTGGCAAGCCGAAGACGGGTGGAGAAAGATTCCGGCGGACGGTAAGAATCCGATCGATGCGGACGTATTCGTGGCGATGAACCGATTCAAGGTGCTTCCGGGTAAGGAGGCTGCCTTTGAAAAGCAATGGGCCGAGCGCGAGTCCGAGTTGCAGCAAATGCCGGGCTTCACGACGTTTTTGATGTTGCGCCGCGACGCTGTGTCGCCGGATGATGGATACAACTACTCCACGTACACAGCGTGGGAAGATCGAGCGTCGTTCGATAACTGGCGCAAGACGAAGAAACACAACACGGCGCGAGATGGTGAGCCAATGTTCGAAGGTCGTCCGTCGCCCGTATTTTACGAAGGCGTGCTCGCCTTGCTCGACAAGGCTGGGGCCTAGCATTTTAACAACATTTTACATCTGCAACGCCAATGCGCGCGCACACTAACTTAGTTTAATCGCTAACAACAACTCCTCCGCGTCTCGCGTCGACGTCGAACCGATGTCGAGCTTCGCTTGGAGGACTCGTTCAATGTACCCGTACGCGTCTTCAAAGATTTTAGACAACCTCGTCGCGTCATCGTCGGAAACAGCGCCGTCTTCTGTCTGGCAGGCTGCGTACTCACACGCGACGGCGAGTATCGTTCGAATTTGTTCCGCCATTAGAGACCACGTGGGATCGGGTGATACCAGACACCTCTTCGTGGCGTCGTCGAGGAACGCGTCGTGCGCCGCGCGCATGGCGTCGAGCGTCAAAGCGTCGTCGATTTTCTTCATCAACTCTTGCCAATCGATGCTCAAAATCTGCGTCACGACGTGAGTTCTGAGTAAAGCCACGAAATGTCGCAATCGAGGCTCGAGGTGCCGCGCCACGGAACCTCCTAAACCGTTGCCTTGTGTGCGTCGAATGCGCTCCGACCAACGCGCCGTCGTCACCGACTGCATTGCGGCGTGAGCGCGTCGAAGTTGGCCGAGGAAGACGGCCACGGCGTTGTATTGCGACATCGCGCTAGGGGGGATGACGATGTTATGAGGCCACTTGATGTCGAAACTGTACCGTAATGAGGCAATCTTCTCTAGCGATCCAGTACCGATAACGGCATGAGAGAAGAGATTTTGTTCCGCCTCTGGGATGATTTCCACCTGTATCCCGCGTTCCTCGGGGAATTCACCAGAATTGTCAATCGTAAAAGCATCGATAAGAAGTTCATTGAGCGTCGTGGTATTCCATTTCGCATCAATTTTTGCGGGGTCGTCCAGGATGTCAAAGATGTTCGTGAAGAAATGCGTTGCGGCGTCACCCGCGCCGCCGAGAAAGACCGCTCTCAGGGCGTACAGTTCCTTCTTGATGTCCAGATCGTCTCTCAGTGCCTTTGACAGCACATATTGAACATCTCGCGCTCGTTCTTCAATGCGTGAGCCGATTGACTTTTGGATCAGAAGAGTCATCGGACACGCCGGAACTTGCAAAGCGAAAAAGCCATCCAGCCATGAGTGCAGCTCACGCGGGCCCTCTTGAAGCGGGCTATCAAGTCGCCGCTGACTCGCCGCTACGATGCGGGTTGGGTGAGATATAACGGTATCTCGAATGACTTTCGTGTTGACGCTCTTCAGGCCCACGAGCGACATTGGATTCGGATTATTGAAGATGTTCGTTTCCTTCAGAGTGCTGGTGCATTTAGACATTCTCACGAGTTCCTTGGCGTTTTCACTCGCAGTCTTACCGTCATCAATAGTATGTAATTCGCTTGAAGCAACGAGAGAGACGCGAACATTCTGGCAAAAGGACTCACTCAGATGTGGGACAAAGTTTGGTGCCGTGTGAGTTGTCTCCGACTCGGTGTGGTGCAAAAGAACGAGCGAGCGACCCACATCAAGTATCGTCGTCATGAACTCTCGAAGGAAACACGGAGTTTCAATATCGTGACGAAGCACGTAACCGTGCAACCAGTGCTCTTTACTCCCAACGTAATCATCCGCAGCCCGACCTCTGGCGATGAGTAACTCTTCAGATGGATCGTCCAAGATGCCGAGAGAGAGCCACCGATGCAAACCTTGCAGATACGGTTGAATCGTATCCACAAAAACTGACAATGCGATCGCGAAACCATCGAAATTTGCCGCTGCCTGATATTCTGTCGCGATGTCATAAATCGTCGACAGGCAATGACTCGCCGCTTCGGCAGCCAGAGTATCTATGAGAGGAAACGCTTGAAGTGCGAGTTGCTCGAGCGAGTCAACCTTGACTTCGAGTCCGCGTATCGTCGCCCTCAATTCTAAAAGTGTCGGTTGGCCTTTCACGTTGGACTCTCCGGCCATTCGCTTTTCGAGAGGAAGAAGAACTTCCATGAGTTTACTCGCCTGTTTCACGAGGGCCTGGGCGAAAGCTTGAATCGTCGGTCCGAGCGACGCCGATGAAATAGTCATCTTTTGTATGTGGGATAAGATGGCAGCGACTCGACGAATGGGCATCAGAGCACCATCAAGAGTCATGGAAGATATGTGTGGCAGAGAGACGCGGTCGAAATCCGTGCAACCGGTGCGAAGGGAGTGCAGAGCTCCGTTCACCAGACTCGTCTCGCTCGGCAACATCTTCGCTGACGACAACGCGAGCAACTTTGCATCGCCCCGATGCGCGTTCGACTCCCTCAACGCATCCTGAAACCGTCTCGCCTGCACGATGAGGTCCGATATCTTTTCCCTTCCACCACCGCTCTCCGACTTCCCTCGAAGTGTCTTGATGGCTCTTCGCGGCGCCGTCATTTCTTTCAGCAAACCATCTCTCCACGAAAAGCCCGGATCATCGTCATCCATCTCCACCTCGACCACATCTCCAACGACATCGTCTCGTTCTACATCGCTATCATCCGACCACACCGATAGAGTGGATGTACTCGCCGCGTCGTCCCCGTCATACTCCACCGCTGCCACGTTTCTTCCGCCGCCGTCGACAAACGCGCCTTCTCTCTCGTCGTCCTCCGTCTCCATCCATTCCCGATCCCCACCGACGTCTTCGACCGTGACCTCGCGCGCACCCTCCTCCAACGTCGTCGTCAACGGTCTTCTCGACAGTCTCAGCAACAACAACGCCACCTTGGCCCCGACGTCGCTCTCTCCGCTCGTCTCTGCTTTGGCGTCCCATCGCGTCAACAACTTTTCCATCCTCACCGCTAAAAATGCCGCCTTATCGTCCTGCGACGCCACGCGCATGCGCTCAAGAACCGTTTCGATCTCTTCTCGCACCTCTTCCGCGCTTCGATCCCGATATCGATGCACGCGAAGGTGATAATCGCAATATCTCTTGCACAGTTTGAAATTAACCACCGCCCGCTCAACCTCGTCCTCGCCGCCGACGCCGACGTGCTGCGCGATCGCGCGATCGACGAGAGCATCGATTCGACGCTCTGTGTCGCTCCGCGTCGCGCTGCTCGCCATGACGACCGCCCCTCGTCGACTCGCGACGCGTTTGACCGAGACGACGAGGCGGGCAGTGCGGTCGTCGCGCGCAGTTCGCGTCGCGCGACGACGGCGAGGACGCGAGACCGCGAGCGCGAGAGAGGGACGGGATCGGACGCGCGTCGGATCGTTCGGTCGCGGCCTCGTCGCTCGCGCGCGTCCAGCGATGCTCGCGCGAGGACGGTCGAATCTCTCGCCCGCGGGACAGCGTCCGGTGTCGACGCGTCGTCCGTCGCGGGCGAGGCCGCGCGCGCGGACGAGGGCGAGCGGAGAGGACGAGGACGAGTTCGCGGTGTTCAGGTTCACGCTCGGGATTCCCGGGTTCGACGACGAGGACGTGCCGCGAGTGGTGGGCGCGCTCGGGGCGGCAGGACTCTTCGCGAACAGAATCGTGGCGGGCACGGATGGTGCGTCGGAAGCGTTGGGAAGGAGCGAGACCGTGGGTGCGGCGCTGTGTCTGGCGTGCGCGATCGCGCCCGAGTTGGGAAGGGCGCTGAAGGGGGGAGAGCGAGGAGGAGGAGGACGAGGGAGCAGCGCGACGGCGGACGGAGCCGACGGGAACTCGGTGTTCGCCATGGATGAAAACGCGAGCGAAAAGGCGCGAGAGGATTGCGCGTGGGTGTCGTACGCGGTGTTGACGAACACGCTCGCGTCTGGGGTGTTATTCGTCGACGGAGACGGACGGGCGCGATTGGTGAGAGGAACGGTGCAAAGTCGAGACGACGGCGCACCCGACGCAAGTAAATCTGCCACCCTCGCGCGCGCGGGAGAGGCTTGGTCCACCGCCTCCGCCTCCGTCGCCACCGAACAATATTTAGACAGTCGTTGGGAGATCGATCGCGCAGGCGCGAACGCGTGGGGTTTTCTATCGGCCGCGTCGGAGTCTGTCTTCGCGCGTCGGTGCACCTCCGGCGGCGGTGGCGCGCTCATTGCGTGGAGCGACGTCCCGCGCGCCTTCACGACCAAAGATCGTCTCTGGCTCGGCGCCTTGGCCGATAAACTCGATCGCGCGTTCACCCACGCCGCCTGACGCACCCACGCTCTAGATTTTTCTCCCTCGAGTTACTCCAATTTTGTGACGAGTAATGACTCATACGTACCCCCCCCCAGAGTAACGCTCGAATTTTCGTAACGTCTTTTCATTTCGACCGACGCGTCGTTCGTCGACGCCACACGTCGTCGCGACGCGCACCGCGCGAGTTCGAGCGAGCGACTCGTTCGAAGACATCGACGCCCGCGCGCGACCGACGTTTCTCGCGCCTCCTCCCCCGTCCCCCGTCGTCCCGCGCGACGGTTTCGTCTCCAATTCTCGAGACGAAAAGTTCGAGACATCGAGACGAACGACGCTCGGCGACGGACGGCGGAGCGATGGAATCCGATTACGGCGCCGTCGATGGCTTCGACGAACCTCCCCACGCCTTCATCAGCTCTCTCCTCTCGAAACCGATCATTGAGAAGAAGCTCGCCGATCGTTTCTTTCAGGGCGACGAGAGACGCGTCGAGCGCGAATACGAGGCGCTCACCGAGGAGGAGTTGGAGAAGTTTTTCGTGAGTGAATTCGGCGGTGGGACGTTTCGAGCGGGACGAGAGTACTCGTTCGTGTTGTACGGTGCGAGCGGGTACACCGGGTCGCTGTGTTTGGAGTACATTTTGAAAACGGTGGAAAATCTCGGGAGTCGCGTGACCTTCGCCTTGGCGGGACGAAGCGAGGACAAGCTGCGCGCGCGATGGAAAGAGGTGACGTCGAGACATCCGACGACGTATGAACCGGGATTCATCGCGTGTGATTTGAAAGATCCGGTTGCGATTCGATCGATGGTGATCAGAGCTCGAGTGGTGGTGAACATCGCGGGACCGTTCATGCTCACTCCGGCGGATATGTTGGTGCGCGGAGACGACGCGAGACGACGTGACTCTCGAGACGACGCGACCGTGATGCGTGATTCGCGTGAGACTGACGTCATATTTTGTGAACATGCGATGAAACGTAGGCGGAAGCGTGCATCGAGTACGATGCAGATTACATAGACGTGAACGGAGAGGTTCCATTTACGAAAAAATTAATCAAGTATCACGATTGGGCAAAGACGAATCGCGTCCTCGTCGTTCCGAACGCGGCGGGCGCGGGTGGGATTCCAGACGTCGGATGCTTTTACACAGTACGTGAGCTACGTAAAAAGTTGGGCGAGAACGCAGCGGTGAATAAAATGCACATGTATCTGTACGGAAGTCCTGGCGGTGCTCCGTCCGGGGGAACGCTCGCGACGCGTGCCGCGATGAATGCGGCGATGAAGGACGTCGCGGGTTTGATGTCGAATCCCTTTGCGCTCGGAGGTTCCATCATGGGTGGACGCAGACCGGAAGATGCCGATCGAAATCTGAGTCAAGTGGAATACGATCCCGATTACGACGCGTGGAAGGCTCCGTTCACATACGCGTTTTACGAGACTCGACTGGTTCGCCGCGCGAATTGGCTCCTTCGTGACCTCGGAATGAGTCCCTACGGTCGTCAGCTCAATTATCTCGAGCATCTCATCATGCCTACGGAGCAGTCAGCAAAAGACTTACAACAGGCCAACACGAGCTCAAAGGCTGAGGAAGAAAAGCTTCGTAAAGAGGGGAGATTGTTCAAGCTTGGCGAAGGTCTCGACGAGAGCGCTCGCGACTCCATCTGGTCAGAGTATTGGTTCGACGCCATCGGCGAATCGGGTGAAAAAATTCGCACTCGGTTGACGGGCAAAGACGGCTACGACGAAACCGCGCACATGTCCATAGAATTGGCGATCCTTTGCTCCGAGTATCGAGAAAAGCTTCCGTTCGCGGGCGGCGTGCTCACGCCCGGCGTGGCCGGCGGCGACCCATACATCGAGGCTCTCCACGCCACCGGTCTCTCCTTCGAAGTCATGTCCGAGGACGCCAAGGTAGATTTTTCTCGTCTCGTCGCCGCGGTGAGCGATTGATCTCGCGCCGCGTCTCTCGTGTAATAACGCAATGAAACGTGCCGAGTACTTTAGTCTTGACTCAACAACTCGTCGCGCATGCGCACCGTCCGACCGTCTCTTCGCGCGATACCGAATCGTGGAGGTGAATCGACCCGGTCGACGACGCAAACGAACGCGATAAACATGCCCGCGAGCTCGAAAGGTAAGACGCTCATCACGTTTGACGTCGACGGGACGTTGATTCGCGCCTCGGGGAAAGATGCGAACAAGTTTCACAAGGATGCATTCATGCACGGTTTTCGCGAAGTGTACGGGGTGGAGACGCACCCAGTGGGCATAGACGTCATTCAACATCACGGTTCTACCGATCAGCTCATCTCTGCGGCGGTGATGCGACATCACGGGGTCGAGGAGAGCGTCATCGTCGATCGGATGCGCGAGCACTGCGACGCCATGTCGACGTACGCCATCGAAAGAAAAGAGACCGCCGCGGACGGGCTTGAACTCTTACAGGGTGTGGTTTCATTATTACAGAAATTAGCGGCTCGTGACGACGTCGTCGTGTGTCTGGTGACGGGTAATCTAGAACCGATAGGGTGGGCCAAGATGGAGCGGCTCGGCGTCGCCCAATATTTCACTCCGCCGCGGTTTGGCGGTTTTGGTTCCGACCACACCGATCGAGGAGAGCTCGTCGCCCTCGCCGCGGCGCGCGCGAAATCCCACGGCATCGACATCGATCCACAACGGCGTTTCCACTTCGGCGACACTCCCGCCGACGTCTCCGCCGCCGAATCCGCCGGCGCCGTCGCCGTCGGTTTGCTCACCGGAATTTTTTCCCGCGAGCAACTCATCGACGCCTCCACCGTCGATGATAACCTCATCGTCTTTGACGATCTCTCCGACACCGATCGCGTCATGCGCGCCGTCGATCTCCTCTGACCTCTTTGGAGCACTACGAGTGCAAGAGAAACGAGACCGCGGCTGCGGCGCAGAGTAACGCGCGCGCTGTTGCTGTTGAAGTCGCACCGCTCGTCGCCGTGTTATCCCGCACGAGAGTCCACGCGTTGGTGTCGATGTTAAACGACCACACGTCGTTGAACCCATTCCCGGCGAAGAGAATAAATTCCGCCCCAGACTCTCCCTCGGGCGTCGATAACGTCGCGCCGCTCCTCTTGGGAGGTTTCACGTCCCCCGCCGGAGAGATCTCGCGCCACGTCCCTCCCGCTCGATCGAACGTCCACAGATCATCTAAATCTCCACGCACCCCACTGTATCCTCCGAACACGTACAGATTCCCTCGCAGCGCGCACGCGCTCGCCCCCGACCGCGCCGACGGCGCCGTCCCCGTCGTCGCCTCGCCGTCGTGCAGTCGCGTCCACGCCCCCTCCCTCGCCCCCGTCCCCGCCGTCATCCCCGCGTCGTACTCCCACACATCGTTCACGTCCCCACCACCACCGCTTCCTCCGAACACCACCAACCTCGGCGTCGCGCTCGCGTTCACCGTCGCGTTCGCGACGAACGTCGCGCTCGCCGCGCCGCTCCTCCCGCTCGGGACGACGCCGAACCGCCCGGGATCCCTCGAATTCACCGTCGGCGTCACCGTCGTCACGGACGCCGCGAACGCTCGCACGACGCGCGTCGTCATCACCGTCACCATCACCACCGCGCGCGTCCCCACCGCGCGCGTCGTCGCCGCCCGTCGCCGTCCCCGCGCCGTCCCCGTCGCGGTCGTCATCATATCGTCACCGTCCATCGACATCGCGCGGCGACGCGCGACCGCGGGGAGCGCGAGACGCGCGCGCGAACGTCTTCCCGCGCCGCCGCGTTCGCCCTCGTCCGTCGTCCGTCGTCCGTCGTCCGCCGTCCGTCGTCTGCCGCGCCCGCGACCGAACGACCGAACGACCGACCGAACGGTCCGCCACCCCGCGGCTCGGTGGATATTTTATTTATGTCGACGACACGCGTCGTGTACACGCAGTCGAGGTACGATTGATCCATCAACCTAGACGCACAGCGCACTCTACACGCACAGAACACAACACGTTGGGTCTTTGGGTCTCTTCTCTATGAAACGACCCGCCTCCGAGGGTCACGACCGGTCGATACCCCCCCCGCGCGCGTGCCAGCTTGGATGTGGATTCGACAATGGACGCGGTGCGTCGCACACGCGCGCGCGCGCGCGCGAACTCGGGACCGCTCGAGCGCGAGCGCGACGAGCGTGAACGTCACATGCGCGCCTCGACGCGCGCGACGGGGACGATCGCGACGCCTCGCGCGTCGTCGGTCGGTGATCGAGGACGGGCGGGAGGAGGCGTCGCGCGACGGATGACGACGAGGACGACGACGACGACGACGCGCGCGGCGACGGCGATGGCGAGCGACGGCGAGGACGGAACGGTGGAGAAAAAATCTCGCATCGGTCTGTGCGGATTGGCCGTCATGGGACAAAACCTCGCGATGAACGTGGCGGAGAAAGGGTTCGACATCTCGGTGTACAATCGAAGCGGCGACAAGACGGATGTGTGCGTGGAGCGGGCGCGCAAGGAAGGTTTTGGGGGGAAGCTTCGTGGATACAAGGAGATGAAGGAATTCGTGGAATCTCTGGAGAAGCCGCGGTGTGTCATCATCTTGGTGAAAGCGGGCGCGCCCGTGGACGCGACGATCAACGGGTTGAGTCAATTTCTGGAACCGGGCGATTGCGTCGTCGACGGCGGGAACGAGTGGTACGAAAACACGGAACGAAGAGCGGCGGAAGCGGCGGAGAAAGGGTTGCTGTACGTCGGTATGGGCGTGAGTGGAGGGGAAGAAGGCGCGCGCAACGGACCGTCGATGATGCCGGGGGGATCGAAGGAGGCGTACGATATCATTTCTGATATTTTAAAACCGGTGAGCGCGCAGACGGATTCGGGCGCGTGTGTGACGTACGTCGGACCGGGAGGCGCGGGTAACTTTGTCAAGATGGTGCACAACGGTATCGAGTACGGTGACATGCAACTCATCTCTGAGGCGTACGACGTTCTCAAGATGGTGGGCGGTTTGTCCAACGACGAGTTGGCGGAGGTGTTCACCGACTGGAACACGGCGGAGCTCGAATCCTACCTCATCGAAATCTCCAGTCTCATCTTGGCCAAAAAGGATGACCAATCGGGCAAGAGCGACGACTTTTTGGTGGATAAGATTCTCGACAAGACGGGAATGAAAGGCACCGGAAAGTGGACCGTGCAGCAAGCGGCTGAATTGTCCGTCGCCGCGCCCACCATCGCGAGCTCGCTCGATTCTCGATTTCTCTCCGGTTTGAAGGACGAACGCGTCGCCGCGGAGAACTTTTACTCCAAGCTCAATCTCGCCCCGGCCGGGGCCATGGGCGAAGTCGACAAGAAACAACTCATCAAGGATGTTCGTTACGCCCTCTACGCGTCCAAGGTGACGTCCTACGCGCAAGGCATGAACTTGATTCGCGCCAAGTCGAACGAGCAAGGTTGGAACTTGAACCTCGGCGAGATGGCTCGCATCTGGAAGGGTGGCTGCATCATCCGCGCTGGTTTCTTAGATCGCATCAAGAACGCGTACGACAAAGACCCGAACCTCGCCTCTCTTCTCGTGGATGAAAAGTTCGCCAAGGAAATGATCGAGCGCGAAGCCGCTTGGAGACGCGTCGTGACGGCGGCCATTGGCGCCGGCGTCGCCGTGCCGTCCATGAGCGGTTCGCTCGCGTACTTTGACTCGTATCGACGCGGTCGTTCGCCCGCCAACTTGGTGCAAGCGCAGCGTGACTTCTTCGGATCCCACACGTACGAACGCATCGACATGGAGGGTTGGTATCACACGCTCTGGAGCGACATGAACAGCGCGGATAGCATCACCACTTCCGGATACAAGGCGTAATCGAGCCGCGCGCACGCCCGCGATCACGCAATACCGCGAATAAGCAATAAAAATACGCTCGCACGCATCTGCAGCTTGTTGTAACTTCAAAGCTAGGTTAACTGCTATTCTCTACAAATAAATTCAACCCTGTTTTCTTCTATGCGCTAGAACACTGAAGCGATGCGGTCGTCGAGGACGCCGACGCGTTGACGCTTTGGTTCGTTCCTTCTCGGACCCGCCGGTAAAGCGGAGTGCGTGCTCGGAAACGTCGGCATCTCCGCCGGAGGTTTCGGGGGAGGGGACTCGCGAAAATATTCGTGCGCCAACGCCTCTTTTGCCGTCACTCTTTGCTCGGGATCATACGTCAACAACACGTCGAGGAGATTGACCCCCGCCGGCGAAAGTTTTGGAAAATTCACCTCTAAAAAATTGTACGGTTGGTCGGGAAGTTTAAAATTTTTCACGTTCGGTAGACTGTCCCAACCGGGCCAGATCTGGGCGTTGGGACTCCCCAATAGCATGCAAATGATCTGCACTTGTTCGATCTCCGTCGACCCCGGAAAGAGGGGCTGATGTTTCAAGAATTCGGCGAATATGCATCCAACCGCCCACATGTCGATCGCGCTCGTGTACGTGTCGCACCCGAACAACAACTCTGGCGCCCTGTACCATAACGTCACCACTTTTGGCGTGTAACTCCCTCGTTCTATCGGTTCGTACGGCCGCGCCAAACCGAAATCGCACAGCTTCAACTCGCCGCGTTGGTTGAGCAACAGATTACTCAGCTTCAAATCCCTATGAAAAATGCATCGCTCGTGCAGGTACTCCACCGCTCGCAGCGTCTGCGTCATCAACGATTTCACCTCACTCGTCGTGAACGTCGTGTGCATGTGATCGATCAATCTCCCGACGTCGTGTTCGCAATACTCAAAGACGAGAAACACGTTCTCCGGGTTGTTGCCCTGAATCACTCGGAGCAACCGCACGACGTTTTCGTGCCGCAATCGCTGCAGCAGCTTGATCTCTCGCAGCGACGTCAACGGCATGCCGTCTCGCTCTTGATCCATGCGCACGCGCTTCATCGCCACGAGCGCGTTCGTCGTTTTACATCTCGCCTTGTACACCACCCCGTACGTTCCCTCACCGATTCGATCCATTTTTTCATAGTTATCCAGCGTCCTGAGCGACGCGGACGACGACGACGACGCGGGAGCGTCCGCGGCGTCGTTTGCCGCCGGCGCGCGCATGGCGTCCACCGCGCGTCGGCGACTGTCGAGGACACCGCCAGCCGTCGAGTACCACCACCCTTTCACCCCACACACCGTAAAAAAATCACCAAACTATGCAAAAAATCACGAGTGTGCTACACATAAATCGATGGCGTCGGTGCGCGTCGGACGCGCACCCGCCCGCGTCGTCACACGCCGTCGTCGGTCGTCGACGCCCGCGCGCGGGAGAGTCTCGCCGTTCGGCGAACGCGCAGTCGCGCTCGTGCCTTCGTCCCGCGCGGTCGCGCGATCGCGCGCGTCGTTCGTGGGGAGAGACGATCGCGAGGCGACGATTCGAGTCGAAGGGGAACGACCGCGAATCGATTCGTCATGGTGGCCGTCTTCGTCATCGGCGCCGCCACGCTCGGCACGGTGGTGATCAACGTGCGAAGAAACGGCGGTAAAAAATCATCCGCGTCCATGTTCGACGATGAGGCGCGCAAGGCGGCGTCCAAGGCGCGCGTTGATGGCATCTCTGAGTTGTTGGAGGAGATGACGACCAAGGCGCGCGAGGCGGAGTCCAAGTTGGACGCCGTGATGCAGGAGAAGAACGCGATCGAACGAGTGCTCGAGGAGATGGAGCGCGCCAAGGCGAACATGACGATCGAGAACCGTGAGTTGAGAGATTCTGTGACGGTGCTGAAGGGTGACTTGAATCACGCCGCGGAGCATCACCAGTTGGTGGTGCGCAAGTGGAGGGACGAGTTGGTGACGTATCGAGAGAAGAGTCCGCAGGAGTTCTTGGCCGAGGTCATCGGATTGGTGAGCGACATGGACAACGAGGTGACGATCGAGGTGATCCCGCCCGAGGCCAAGGCGGCGGAGAAGACGCACGAGGAGGTGCGTCTGGAGGAGTGCGAGTGGGCACACAATCCTCGACTCGCCGTGATGGATTCCACGCGTCTGTTGATGCTCGCGAACAGCGGTCGAAGGGTGACGGAGACGAAAGAGAACGCCGTGCGCAGAGTGCAGAGCGTGAAACCGGTGGCGTCGCCGAAGAGAGCGACGACGCCGACGCGCGCGGCTCTCGGTAAGCTGACGAACACTGGCGTGCAACGCGCCACCAACGTCGCACACAAAGCCGCGCAGCTCGTGCAAGCGAGCTACGACACGCCCGCGCCGAAGACGGCGAAAGCGGATCGTTCGATCGAGTTCGGTGAGTGCTTGCTTTTCGAAGACAAGCTCGCCACGTCCGCGCAAGCGAAACTGATTGGTGGTCCGCGAGCGGGTGTGCTCGGCGGTTTCCAAGCCGAAGACGCCAAGCCGGTGGCGCCGCAATCTACCGCGGTCGCTGTTCGTCGATGAATCGCTTTGTATTTCAATTAAACAGACTCTTTTTCGCTAACAATTAACAACTTTCTTTTTCGTTCGTGTGATCTATTCTTTTTCGTCATTCGCTTCGACGGCTTCCGCTTTCGCCTTCTTCTGCGCGCCTTCATCCGCCGCCGTGGTTTCAGCTTCTCGCTTCTTCTCCCCTTCCGCGCTCTCTTTTTCGATGAGAGAAATCAGTGTCTCCACTCGACGACCGAGTTCTTTGGGCGTGCGACTCTTGATGAACCAGTCAAAGCGGAATTGCCAGTGTTGACGAACTTGCGCCTTGAGTTCGTCCCAGTTGCCGAAACCAACCTCCGGGATCGAGCACAACAAGAATCTATCCTCCTCTTCGGTGAAGGACTTGAACTTGTTCGGTCCGTACGAAAGCTTCAGCTCGCGCCACGGGTTCTTGTACATGGCGATCTTTTCGCGCACAGCCTTCAACATGTCGTGTTGGCGCTGAATCTTTTGTTCACCCTTTTCGATGTTGCTGATGATGCGTTGGTGATCGGCAATCTCGGTGTAACGCTGCCAGAAGACGGCGGCGTAATCCTTGACCTCCTTGAGAGTCTTACCCTCCATTTCAGACGCAACAGACTCGATCGCGTCGCGTCCGTGCTTTTCGCTGAGACGGCAGAAGGCTTGGAAATCACGACGACTCCATTCGGTGAAACCTTGAGAGAGGAGCATCTCCATCTCCGCCTTCTCTTCATCCGTGACCGCTGGGGGCGCGTTCGTGTCTTCTTCTTCCGCTTCAGTCGCCGCGTTTTCTTCACCCTTGGCCGCGTTTTCTTCCTTCTTTCTATCTTTGTTCCAGTCGTACGTCTTACGTCTCACATCCTTGTCGTAAATTTCTTGGATTCTCGCCGTGTTGTAAAACTGAAAGTCGCTCATCTGTTGAAGTTTGGCAATCTTCGGTCCCGAAGCCTTGGCCGGACGAGCGGCCTGCGCCATGGCGTTGCGATAGTAGTCGGTCTCATTGTAGTTCTTCTTACGTTCACGCTTCGGCGGATCGATCCAGTTGCTGCTTATGATCGTCTTCATGTCGATGCCCTCCGGAAGAGAGTCCACCTTTTTGTCGTCCTCGTCTTCAAACTCGTAGAGCGAGTTTTCAGCACCCATGGAGAACTGAATGGCCTTCTCGGTGAAACCTTGCATCTTGCTATTGAGCGCCTTCGTCTCTTCTTCACCTCGAGCCATGATGGCGTCGACATCTTCATCGGTGATGGTGGTGGTGGACGAATCGAAAATCTTTTCAGCGCCGAAACGAACCATGGCCAAGAGTTCATCCTTGCCAAGGTTCTTTTTGTTTTCTTGCAGACGACCTTGTTGAATGACGAGCGCATCGAGTGCGAGCTTTTTGTACGCTTTTTCGATGACCTTCTCCTCGACGCTACCGTCGGTGCAGAAACGGAACACTTGCACCTCCTTCTTTTGACCGATGCGGTGCGCGCGATCCATCGCTTGAAGATCCATCTGCGGGTTCCAATCGCTGTCGTAAATGATGACGGTGTCCGCGGTGGCGAGGTTAATACCCAAACCACCCGCGCGCGTCGAAAGCAAGAAGCAGAACTTCTCAGAACCTTCCCTGTTGAAAGCGTCGATGTGGTCTTCTCGCACCGCGCCGTCGGTGCTCCCGTCGATGCGGCAGTACTGGTAACTTCTGTACATCAAGTAATCTTCGAGAATGTCGAGCAAACGAGTCATCTGGGAGAAAATCAAGACGCGGCTACCACGCTGCTGAAGTCTCGGCAAGAGCTTATCCAACAGAGCGAGCTTACCAGAAGACTCGATGAGGTGTTCGCCCGTGATGTACGGAGGACCCGGTTCGGCGCCTTGGAACAAGTACGGGTGGTTGCAGCACTTACGAAGCTGCATGACGATGTTCAAAAGACGAGATCGATCGGCACCACTGTTGACGATGTCGATATCCTTTTGCAAGATGCGCTTGTAAAACGTCTTTTGCATCTCCGTCATGCCAATCTTCAGAATAGTCTCCTTCTTCGGCGGAAGGCTCGTCTCCACCTCTGTCTTGAGGCGACGCAACAAGAAGGGTCGCAATACCTTGTGAAGCTGCGAAACGACGGCGTCGGATCCGCCTTCGCCTTCCTCGACGTTCGAGAACCATTCGTCGAACTGACCCGCGCTACCAAAGACTTCGGGGAGCAAAAAGTTGAGCAACGCCCAGAGCTCGTGTAGGTTGTTTTGAAGCGGCGTACCCGTGATCAACATGCGGTTGTTCGTGTTGAACATTCTGAGCACGAGAGAGAGACGAGAGTTCTCATTCTTCAAACGATGCGCCTCATCGATGATGATGTATCTCCAGTGGAACTTCTTCAACGCGTTCTTCTCCTTGATGACCATTTCATACGACGTCACGCACACGTCGAAACCTCCCGGAACCAAAAATTGCGCCTTTTGCGCCTCGCGCTCCTCGGCATTTCCGTGAAACTTAAACGTGCGAATGACCGGACACCAACGCTTGAATTCGTTCATCCAGTTACCGAGCGTAGATTTCGGCACGACAACCATGTGCGGACCGGTGATGCCGCGGTATTCGTGCAAGTATCCGAGCAAAGAAATCGTCTGCAACGTCTTCCCGAGACCCATCTCGTCGGCCAAGATGCCGTTGATACCGTGATCGAACAACCGAATCATCCAGTTCAAACCCGCGAGCTGGTACTCCCGCATCTTACCACCCGTGATGCACGTCGGCTGCGACGTCAAACGAACCGCCTGGTAATCTTCCGCGTGTTCCACGAGCTCGGCATCTTCGTCCTCCTCGGCGGCGTGACTCTTATTCCTGCCGCGCTTGCCCTTGTTTGCCGCGTCCTTCGCAGCCTTGGTCCCCGACAAAAAGTGCGCAAACACCTCCGTCTGCGCCAACAAAAACTTCCATCTTCCGGATTTATTCTCTCCCGCCACGGCCGCGTTCTGATCCTGGCGCACTCGCTCCAACTCGCGCGCCTGTTCCCGCTTGATCTCTCGCAGACGCTCTCGCTCCGCCTTGGCCACCTCCTTCGATCCCGGCGATCTCAACGCCTCCTGCGCGCGCGACCACAGTACGTCAGTCTCTTACTCTCGCGCGCACCGCTCGAAAATCTTCACACATCGCGCCTCGCGCGTCGGCGGTCGCGTCCGCGCCTCGCGCTCGTTTCGAAACGCCCCGTCCCGAGGTCAACCCGCGGATCGAGATCATCGCCCACTCGCGCGTGACTCAATGCGCCATCGCGCGCGTTCGCTCGCGCGTTCACCCGCGCGCGACGATTTCGAACGCACCTCGGTCGCGTCAAAGTCCTCGTCGCTCCCGTACTCGCTCCCTTCCTCCTCGCGCTCCGCTTCTCTGTCGGCCGCGTCCGCGTCCTCGAAGGCGATTTCATCCTCCGGATCGATGTGTTCGTCGACGTCGTCGGACGGAGGCATGACGGCGCGTCTCGGTGTCGTGCGCGCGCGTCCTCTGGCGGGCGCGCGTCCGGCGTCGCCGTGTGCGGTCGCCCGGTCGCCCGGTCGCCCGGAGGAGAGAAAGATTTCAAGTCGGTGCGACCCGGGGGACTCGGTAACGAATCAAGAACCGTCGTGTTACGATATGCCTCGAAATCGTCGATCGTCGCGTCGTCGCGCGTCGCGTCGTCGCGCGCGACGAGGCGAGTCGTGCGAGTGATTTTTTGCGCACCGTCTCGTCGCGCGCGCGTCGTCGTGATCGCGTCGCGTCGGGTCGTTCGCGCGGGTTGATGTGATTCCCCATACTCGCGCCTCGCGCGGAGCCGCGACAGGAAGACGCGCGTCTCTCTCGGGCGACATGCGGGCGACGCGCGCGGGACGAGCGACGGTGACGTCGGTGGTGACGTTGTCGACGTCCGCGTCGCGCGCGCGCGTCGGACGAGGCGTCGCGCGCGTCGGACGAGGCGCGCGAGGCGGACCGTTATCTCTGGTCGTTCGGGCGCGCGCGACCGAGGCGTCGGTGGGCGTCGAGGACGACACGAGAGGGGGGGTGGAGACGCGCGATGTCTCTCGCCGTGGTTCCCGACGCCTCGGCGTCGTTCGCGCGGAGGGGTCGGTGAGAGGCGAGCTCGCGAGGGCGAGGGCGAGCGCGAGCGGGGACGCGTCGGAGGCGGGCTCCTTTGACGGCGCAGGCGCGTTGACGCAGGTATTGAGCGGATTGACGGTATCGCTCGCCATGGTTCCCGAATCCTTGGCGTTCACGTTCGTCGCCGGCGTGTCGCCGATCGTCGGATTGCACGCGGCGGCGCTCATGGGTTTGGCGACAGCGTTGTTGGGCGCGCAACCGGGGGTCATCTCCGGAGCCGCCGGAGCGACGGCGGTGGTGGTCGCACCGCTCGTGGCGAGTCATGGCGTTGAATATCTCTTCGCCGCGGTGTTACTCGTGGGGGTGATTCAGGTGGCGTGCGGGGCGATGCGACTCGGCAAGTTTATCAGACTGGTTCCGCAACCGTGTATGATTGGTTTCGTCAACGGTTTGGCCATCGTCATCGGAATGTCGCAGTTGGAGACGTTTTCTGGCTTATCTGGAAATGCGCTCAGCACCACTCTTGCGCTCACCGCGTTCACGATGGCGCTCATACGGACGATTCCGAAATTATCCTTCGTGCCGAAGGGCGTTCCCGCGCCGCTGTTGGCCATTGCGTCTTGCGCGACGCTCACCAACGCGTTTAAAATCGCGACGAAAACCGTCGGAGACGTCGCACCGGTCTCCGGCGCGTTGCCATCGTTGCATCTGCCGAACGTGCCCGTGAGCTTGGAAACTTTGACAGTCATCGCGCCGTATGCGTTGTCCGTCGCCGCGGTGGGTTTGATCGAGACTCTGCTGACGCAGCAACTCGTCGATGACGTGACTGAAAAGCGAACGGCGACGCACACCGAATGCATCGCACAGGGCGTCGGAAACTTGGTGAACGGCGCGTGCGGAGCCATGGGTGGGTGCGCGATGATAGGACAGTCGATGATCAACGTCAACTCTGGCGGCCGAACGCGGGTGGCGGGCGTGACGTGCGCGCTCGCAATTTTAAGTTATGTGTCTTTCGGTGCGTCGTTCATAGAGCGCATTCCCATGGCTGCCCTAACGGGAACCATGCTATGCCTCGTGCTGGATATTTTCGATTGGACGTCCTTTTCCCGTATGAAGAAGATTCCGAAGACCGACTCCGTCGTGTTGTTGCTGGTCACCGGCGTCACGGTGGCGACGAATTTAGCTGTCGCCGTGTTCGCCGGCGTCGTGTTGTCCGCCCTCGGCTTTGCGTGGAAATCATCGCAACGCATCGATGTCTCGCGCACACAAATCGATGGTTCGGAGGCTCTGTGTGAGCTCACCGGTCCGCTCTTCTTCGGTTCGGTCCAGAGCTTCACCGAGAAGCTCGATCCTCGCGATGAACCGCTCAATCGAGTCATCTTGGATTTCGCGCAAAGCAAGGTGTGGGATAGCTCCGCGCTGGTCGCCATCGATGAGTTGGCGGAAAAGTACCGCAGTCTGGGCAAAACGCTTACCCTCCGCCATCTATCGCCGGATTGCGCCAAGCTGCTCACCAAGGCTGAAGATTTGATAGAAGTCGATGTGCTCACAGATCCGGTGTACACCGTAGGCGCGGATTACGACGCGAGTCAGTTACAAGAGACGACCGAGGCTTTGACTGGTAGGAACCGCCGCAGCATCGGTTGGCCGAGTCATTCGCTGTCGCCCGAAGAGGAATACGCGTTGAAAAGGCAGTATAATAGTTGATTTTTCCGTTTTGTTTTTTATTCTAATGAACTTTTACACTACAACCACGATCGCTACTATGTTTTGAGCTTTTCCTTCTTCACTCTGTCCTGAATTCTCGCCGGATCGTTGCGCTTCTTCGTACTAAAACGTCCAACCCCGTCTTCGTAGTGGTGACGATCGCTCTTCACGATCTGCACCACATCCTCATCCTCTAAACCGTGTTTCAATCCGACGCGTTGGCCATAGTGTTTCGGACTCGTGCCCCAGACCAAGGCGTACTTGAGCTGCCTGGGCAAATCCGCATGAAGCTGCGCGCAAAAGTGCTTGACCGTGATTCCACCACGCGCGTCGCTCAACACGACCGGTTCCTCTAAATCAACCTTTTCGCCCATCTTTTTGGTGTACACTCTCACCAAGCCCATGGCGTCCCACACGCGTTTGAGCAAGTACTCCATGCCCAAATTCATGTAACACGAGATGCACACTGAGTCTGGACGGCGCGATAGCGTGTTCACCTCCTCGATCGTCAGTGCGTCTACCTTGTTGTACACGTACAGACATCGCACGTATTTTCTATTCCCTTCTAAAACATCAATCAACTGATCCACGTCGCAGTCTTCTCGGAACAAAATTTCGGCGTGGTGAATCTTATACTCTTGCAGTACTCGCACCACCGTCTTCTCATCAATCTTGGTCAACCCTCCCGGAACGGTGTTGTTCACCTGCACTCCACCCGCCTTTTTCCTCTTCCAGTAAATCAAAGGCGGTCGCTTATTCAATCGCAATCCGCACGCTTCCAACTCTCTTGTCAAAATATCCTTGTGCGCGTACCTCGAGTTCGCCGCCTCGCTCTTACACGCGTCCAACACCATCAAGATCAGATCGCTCGATTTCGCCACCGCGATCACCTGTCGCCCTCTTCCTTTCCCTTCGCTCGCACCCTCGATGATTCCGGGTAAATCCAACAACTGTATCTTCGCGTCGTTATAATGAATCACCCCGGGTATGCACGTCAGCGTGGTGAACTCATACGCCGCAGCCTCGGACTCCGTACCCGTGAGTTGAGACAACAGCGTCGACTTACCCACGGATGGAAAACCGATGAGCGCGACGCGACCGTGACCGTACTTGACGACGTCGAATCCCTCACCCGAGCTTCCCGCGGCTTTGGGTGGATTCAGAAGCTCGGTTCGGAGTTTGGCGAGCTTCGATTTAAGGATGCCGAGATGTCCCTCCGTCGCCTTGTTCTTCTGCGTGCGACTCATCTCCAGCTCGATGTCTTTGATCTTTTCTAGGATCCCCATCGCGAGCGTGCGCTCTCGCGCGTCGTCGTCGGGTAGGGAAGCTTCGCGATGTGTGGTTCGCCGAGCGAGCTCGTTCGAGACTCCGACGGATGAAACCCGACCGACGAACGCGACGATGGACGCGTGGATATCGATGAAAAATTATGTATGATACAAAATTCAACACTCAATCCGCCGACGCGAGGACGATGGATGCGTCGTTCACTCGCCGCCGCCACCCGCCGCCGCGGCCTCCTTCGCCGCTCGCTTCTTCGCCCTCTGCCTCGCCTTGGCGCCAAGTCTAGTCTTCGATCGCTGTTTCTTGCGAATTTTACCCTCGCGCGTACCGTTCGCGTTCGCGGACGATCCACCGCTCGCGTGTCCGTCCGATCCACCCGTCGTCGCGCCCTTCCGTTTCCCTCCGCCGCCGCCGCCGCCGCCGCTCGAGCTCGCCTCTGCGTTCCGTCTCTTCTCGTGCCCATCCCACGCCTTGGCGTGTTCAAACACCACGTGCTTCCCATCGAGATAATTCCTCGGATGTTCGTTCATCCGCATCACGCACTCGCGCGCCTCGCGATTCTTGCTAAAGTTGACAAAGGCGTATCCCTTGCACGCGTTCGTCTCGCGGTCGAGCCCGACCCAGACTCGAGTGATTTTCCCACACCCCGCGAGCATCTCGCGTATCGCCGCCTCCGTGGCCGATCGCGGGAGATACCTCAGGTACACCTCCGTCTTATCCACCGTCTCTTCGTCCACCATGCCACCGCGACGCGACGACGTCCTCCGCCGAAACACGCGCGTCGGCGCGCGTCGCCAACCGCCAACCGCCTCGACGACGACGACGCGATCGACGATCGATCCCATCCTCTCGTTCACACACACTCGCATGCCGCATACACTCGTGCGAGTACGACCCACGCGTCCGAAACACTACCGATAGTACCCTCCCAGAAAACAAAAACGGGACGACTCGGACTCGGCACTCGTACTGGACGACGGTCAAACCTAATAAAAGACACTCGCCCGCGACCCGCGAACGCCCCCGTCCTCCGCCGCGAGGCTCCTCGCGGTCGCGGCCTCGACGCCGCCTTTGTCGCGCGCGGGCGACGACGACGACGAGGGAGCGTCGGCGCTCGGACGGTCGAGGGTGATGTCGAGATACGGTGGAGGGAACTTTGCGCGTCCGGAGAATGCCATCAAACGAGCGGTGCGCGACGCGACGCGACGCGACGCGACGCGACGCGAGAGGTGTGGGGGAAGGCGCGATGATGAGAGGATGGGACGATGGGGAGAGGCGAGGCGAGAGGTTTTTAAAGGATTCGACGCGCGTGGTGGACGCGTGGACGCGCGCGGGGGGTGGATGTGGGAATGAAAGGGTGGAAATGTGTGTGTGTGGGTGAATGACTGACGCATCGAGGGATTCGTCGCGTTCGGCGCGCGCGTAGGAGGAGTTGATCAACGTCGGGCAGACGCAGGCGGCGCTGCAGGCGCTGCACGAGATCGTCACGAGTCGAAGGAATCGACAATGGACGAAACCGTTGGAGGATGTCATGTTCAAGTACGTGGAATTATGCGTTGAGTTGAAAAAGGGACGGTTGTGTAAGGACGGTTTGATGCAGTACAGGAACGCGTGTTTGTTGGTGAACGTGCAGTCGCTCGAGGAGGTGGTGACGCGGTACCTGCGATTAGCGACGGAACGGGCGGAAAAGGCGCAGGAGGAGTTTGGTTCGACGCTCGATTCGGGCGTCGATCTCGACGCTGCGTTTACCCCGGAGGCGTTGTTGATGAAGGCGTACCAAACGGACGCGGAAAACGAGGCGACAGAGAAGGAGACGGTGACCCCGTGGTTTAAGTTTTTGTGGGACACCTATCGCAACTTGCTCGATATTTTGCGCAACAACAACAAGCTCGAGGCGCTCTACGCCAAGGTTGTCAAGGATGCGTTCAAGTTTTGCCTCAAGCATAAGAGGACGACCGAGTTCAGACGGGTGTGCGACTTGCTCCGAACGCACTTGAACAATATGATCAAGTACAAGGATATGCGCGACCGCCCGGATTTGACGCTTCCGGAGACGCAGAGCCTCTACATGGAGGTGCGCTTCGAACAGCTCAAGGCGGCGACGACGCTCGAGATGTGGCAAGAGGCGTTCCGTTCCGTGGAAGACATTCACGGTTTGATGCTCATGCTGCGCCGATCTCCCAAGCCGCAGATGATGGCGCTGTACTTTGCCAAGCTCACGGAAATTTTCTGGATTGGGAAAAACTACCTCCACGCCGCCTACGCGTGGATGAAGTTGTACACCGTGAGCAAGATGTACAACCGCAGCTTGACCCCGGAAGACGAGCGCGCGTTGGCGTCCGGTGTCGTTCTGGCGACCATGTGCATCACGCCGTACAAGGAAAAGTCTGTGTTCGGCGAGGTGGATTCCGATCAACAAATGGATCGCGACAGCCGCATGGCGAGCCTTCTCGGCTACCACGGCACCCGCGGCGGCGCCGATGCGTTCTCCCGCGAGTCCTTGGTGGGCGACATCAAGCGCAGCGGCTTGTTGAGCAAGGTTGACGACGATGTCAAGCGTTTGTACGCGCTCATGGAGCAAAGCTTTGCCCCTCTTGATTTGTGCAAGCGCGCCGACGTGTTGTTCAACACTCTTCAAGGTACCACGATTGAAGTGAGCGAAGCCTCTCCGGTGTCTTCGTTCAACTTTAACTCGTTCTTGCCGCGCCTCAGATCTCTCGGCATCGTGCGCATGGTGCACCAGCAGTCCAAGGTTTTCGAAACCATGAAGATTGACTCGCTCAAGTCCTCCGTGCCGTTCATGCCATACCACGAGGTCGAGCGAATTCTCGTGCAGGCGATTCGCAGCGAGTACATCTCCGTCAAGATTGATCACGAGACTGGTTCTTTGAACTTTGTCGGCGATCGTCTCGAGACTGGATTCGTCAAGACGCACCTCTCTCGCGCTGCTCGTCTCCTGCAAGAGGGCATGAGCAAGCTCGCGCCGAAGACGCCGGCTGACGCCGGCGCGCGCGCTCTCGGCGCTGAATTGCGTGCGGCGATCGAGGCCGAGCACAAGCGCGCCTTGTCGCGTAAGGTGGTCATCGAACGCCGCAAGGAAGAAGCCGAGCGCGCCGCCGCCGAACAAGAAAAGGAGGAGGAAGAGAAGCGTGCCACCGCTCAGCGTCAGCACGAAGAAAACGAAGCCAAGCGTCTCGAACAAGAGGCGCGCGCTCGTGAAGAGGCTAGAATCCGTGCGGAGATGGAAGAAAAGGAGAAGCAAGAAGCTCTCGAATTGCTCGCCGAACAAGCCAAGCGTGCGGGCAAGAAGGCGCCGACGACCGTCGCCGAAGGCGTCGTCCTCGACAAGCGCGCCATCATGCAAGACGCCATCCAAGAGCAAATCAAGGCTCGCCAAGAGCAAGAGCGCAAGCTCAACGCGCTCGCCAAGCGCATGGATCACTTGGAGCGCGCCAAGCGCGAAGAGAGCATTCCGCTCATCGAAAAGTCTTACAACGAACGCTCCGTGGATGATGAGAAGTATCACGCCGAGCAGCAAGTCGCCATGGCGGCCAAGCACCGAGCCAAGTGGGAGACTGAAAGCGCCGAGAAGCAACGTTTGATGAGAATGGATGGTCCACGCGCTGAATTCGCGCGCGGTATCATGCTTCGTCGCGCCGAAGAATTCGCCGCGATGGAAGAGGAACGCGCGAGAAAGCTCGAGCAAATGAAGAAGCACAAGGAGGCTGAACGATTGCTCCAAGCGAAGAAGGATTACATCAAGCGTCTCCAAGACATCGAAGCCGCGGTGAAGCACGAGAAGCGCGAAAAAGATCGCATGGAACAAGCGGAACGACGCCGTCAACAAGAGGAAGAAGAGGCATCGAGACGCGCGCGCGAAGCGCCTCCGGCTCGCGACACGAACGATCGCTGGGGCGCCTTTGCCGGGAGCGCGTTTGGCGATCGCCGACCGGTCGATCGGGATCGCGACGGCGACCGCGGCGGAGGTCGATGGGAGCCGTCTAGAGGCGGTGACCGATACGAACCGCGTCGTGGCGGAGGATTCGATGACGATCGACGCGGTGGTGGTTTCGGCGATCGTCCGTCTAGCGGTAGATGGGAACGCGGCGGCGGCGGCGGCGGTTTTGGCGACCGTCCGCCGTCGAGATCCGACGACCGTCCGCCGTCGCGCGGCGCCCCCGATGACGGCAAGTACCGTGCTCCGCGACGCGACGACCGCCCACCGTCGAGAGGAAGCGGAGGCGGGCGTTGGTAGACGCTACTCAACTTTCTTTACTCAATTGATTTGTAGTTGAAACTAAACCAATTCTATATTCAATCACTTTTCCATCGGTGCATCGACGCGCGTGGCGTCGGACCTTTATTATTTGGTGATCATCATATCGTCATCATCATCGTCTCGTCGAGAGAATCGAACCGATCTTTGCGGTTCCACGCGACGATTCCGATTGTAATCTTCGATACAATGCGTCCAAGATGTCACGATCGCCGTAATACGTGATCAAGTACCGCTCCTCCGCGGCGCCGCCGCCGCTCGACGTCCTCTCCACTTGCTTGTGAAATTTCGCAGTCTTCGGCACCGTCGTGCACTTGTAATACCCTCTCGGATGCCTCTGACCGCTCAACATTTTATTCCCATACTTTCTCCATCGAAATCCATCCTCCAGTTTCTCCACGCTCGCCTCCACCGCCAATCGATACGCTCCTCTCCTCGCGCCGACGCGTCGTCTCGTCGTCGCCGCGCCCGTCGGACGACGCATCGACGCGTCCAACGCCTCCATCGGGTCCATCCCATCTACCAACGCCCCACCACACAACGCCTCGATCGACGCTTCGCACGCCGCCAACGCGCGCTCGAACCTTCGCGCGCCTCGTCTCCTCATCGCCGTCTCCTCGTCTCCCCCCACCCGTCTCTCACCACCCTCCTCCGTCACCACCCCCCCCGCCTCCGCGCCGACGTCCACACCGATCCCGTTCCAAAACGCCTCGTCGTCGAACGCGCCGACGTCATCTCCCCCTCGCGCGACGACGTCCGCGCCTCCTCTTCCGCGCTCGAGGACGCTTAAAATATCCCACGACGACGGATCCGACGACGCGAGATCGCACATCCCCCCCTCGCGTCGTCCCGCGCGCCGACGCGCGCGACACCGACGACGCGTTCGACGCGTTCGATCGATCGATCCCTCGAGTGAATCCACGGCGTCTCTCCACGATCGACGCGCGCGATGGAATGGAACATCATCATCATCTCATCGGTCGTCTCCGAGAGAGACGTTTCATCTTCTGCACCATCGCGTCGACGTCGTACTCCACCCCGCGCGAACGCCATCGAGGACGCGCACCCCGACCCCCCCCCTCCACACACCCACACACCCACACACCCACGGGTCGTGGACCCTCAAAACAGCCACACACCACGCCGACCCACGATACGATACATACACGCTAAACCCTCGACTCGATGTGATCGGACATGTGGAACCCCCCCCGCGCGCGCGCGGTGCCCGCGGTCGTTGGCCCGAGGATGGGACGGGACTCGGCGGGAGACGACGACCGCGGGGTCGTCCATCGACGCCGCGATCGATCGCGCGCGTTGGAGATTGCGGAGATTGAGACGATCGATCGATCGAGTCGAGTCGAGTCGTCGATCGGGAGCGGTCGTTCGAGGTCGTTCGATCGACGAATCAAAGAATCAAAGGACGAATCGAATCGATCGATTGAATCGCGATCGTTCGTCGTGGACGACGACGACGACGGTGACGCGCGGTGACGCGCGGTGGGCGACGCATCGTGCGCGGTGGTCGTGCGCGCGCGGGGGATTGAATCGAACGGGGAGGCTTCGGAGTCGTCTCTCGCGAGGAGGAGGCGGAGGACGATGTTGAAGAATGTGAAGAAGCAGTGGAGCGGGTGGCGGGGCGGCGGCGGCGGCGGCGAACGCGAACGCGCGTCTTCCGCGTCTTCTACGTCTTCGATGACGTCCACGACGACGATGGTGAACGGTGTGAGCGGTGGTGGTGGTCATGGACGACGTTTGGAGGACGGTGAGGGCGATGCGTCGTCGTCGTCGTCGTCGACGGCGACGACGAACGGGACGAGCGGCGGCGTGTTGTATAGAGTGGCGGACGCGGCGGCGAACGCGGCGGGCGGGGGGTTTCGCGCGTTGAGTTCGTTTCGAGCGGACGCGGAGGGGTCGAGGAGTGGTGGTCGGATGAAATCGAAAAAGATGCCGCGGATGGAGACGCTGTACGATAAGAAGAAGCCGTTATTTTTGTTCAGGGACGTGTCGGTGAAGGAGCGGCAGGCGCTCTTTGTGAAAAAGTTGCAGCTGTGTTCGTATTGTTTTGATTTCACAGACGCGTCGAGTTTCGCGAGGGAGAAGGAAATCAAACGTCAGACATTGATTGAATTAGTGGACTACGTCAATCAGGGCGCGGGTCGATTTAACGAACAGGTGGTGGAGCACGTCAACGTCATGTTGGCACAAAACTTGTTTCGCACGCTTCCGCCGTCGAGTTCCGAGCAAACGGGCGTGTCGAGCGCGGCCGTGTTCGATCCCGAGGAGGAAGACACCAAGCTCGAACCGTCGTGGCCGCACTTACAGATAGTCTACGAATTTCTCTTGCGATACGTCGTCTCCAACGATATCGACATAAAGAATAGCAAGGCGTACCCGTACATCGATCAATCCTTTGTCCTCAGATTGCTCGAGTTGTTTGACAGCGAAGACCCGAGAGAGCGTGATTACCTGAAGACGATTTTACACAGAATCTACGGTAAATTCATGGTGCATCGGCCTTTCATTCGACAGGCGATAAACAACACCTTCTTTCGATTCATTTACGAGACGGAAAAGCACAACGGCATCGCCGAATTGCTCGAGATTCTTGGTTCAATCATCAACGGTTTCGCGCTTCCGCTCAAGGAGGAACACAAAACCTTCTTAAAGCGCGCATTGCTTCCACTGCACAAACCAAAGTGCGTGGGAATGTATCATTCACAGCTCGTGTACTGCGTGACGCAATTCGTCGAGAAGGATCCGCACATGGCGGACGTCGTCATTCGAGGTTTGTTAAAGTACTGGCCCGTGACGAATTCGCAAAAAGAAGTGCTCATACTGGGAGAGCTGGAGGAGGTGTTGGAGTTGACGCAGAGCGCGCAATTCGCCAACGTCATGGTGCCCATGTTCAAACAAATATCCCAGTGCATCAATTCCACCCACTTCCAGGTCGCCGAGCGGGCGTTATTCCTCTGGAACAACGATTACATTGTCAACCTCGTGGCGCAGCATCGCCAGGCGTTGCTCCCGGTGTGCTTGGGCGCTCTCGAAAAGAACACCGTCGGACACTGGAACGCGGTCGTGGGTGGATTGACCATCAACGTGCGCAAAATGCTCCAAGAGATGGATCCCGAGCTCTTCGAACAGTGTCACAAGCGATGGGTCGAGGACCAAGCGCGTCTCGTCGACGACGACAAAGCGCGCCGAGAGCTCTGGTCTCGCGTCGAAAAGCTCGCAATCATGAATTCGCCGTGAAATCGCGCGAGACGTCTCGGGAATCGAAAAAAGTATACCAGTCACGACGTTCGGAAACGCACGCTCGCGTGACGCTCGGGACTCGGCTCGTCCGAGTCCAGTAATGTTGTAAAAACATCGCAGCCGCCGCTTTGTCGCCGCGCGTCTTCAGAGGGACCCTCCTCATCTCACCTTTGCACACGTCGGCGCGCGTGGACGACGCGCACTCTCGTCGACGTTGACGCGCATCGAGAAACACGCGTCATGTTGAGTTTTCCGCGCGTCCAACCGTCGGCGTCGCGCGTCCGCGCGCCCGCGTTGAACTCTCGACAGAGCGCGAAAGCGCACCGACCGGCGGCGGCGTCCCCGTCGACGTCCGACGCGAGCGTGAGTGCGTACGATCGCGACGTGCTCATCGTCGGACCGGGAGTGCTCGGCTCGCGCATCGCGAGCGAGTGGTTGGAGCGGTACCCGAGCGCCGTCGTCGTGGGACAGACGAACACGGAGCGCTCGCACGAGACGTTGCGTCTCGCCGGGGTGACGGCGAGGACGAAGGATTTTCCGAGCGATGATCCGAGCGCGGGGAGGTCGTTCGCCTACGTCATCTTCTGCGCACCGCCGAGTGGGAGCGAGGATTACCCGGGAGAACTTCGCGACGCGCTCAAGTACTGGAACGGACGCGGAACCTTTGTCTTTACGAGCTCGAGCGCCGTGTACAAGAATGAAGACGGCGCGGAGTGCGACGAGACGAGCGAAGTGTACGATCTGGGAGAGAGTCCGCGAGTCGATCGTCTGCTGAACGCAGAAAAAGTCGTGCTCGACGCCGGTGGAGTGGTGTGCCGATTAGCCGGGCTGTACCACTCACAACGCGGGGCGCACAAGTACTTCATCAAGACGCCTCGGCTCGATTCCCGCGCCGACGCGTTGGTGAATTTGATTCACTACGAAGACGCCGCCGAGCTCTGCATCGCCGCCCTCATGTCTCACACCAAATCCACCGTCTTTCTCGGCACCGACGGCGTTCCCGTGACGCGCGAAGCGATCGCTCGTCTCGCCGTCAACAGCGGCGCGTACGACGACGACGCCGCCGTTCCCGAGTTTACCGAAACCGACGGTCCTCGAGGTCGCGTCATGTCCAACGACTCCACTCGTCGAGCGTTGAATTGGGAACCAAAATATTCCAGTTTCGAATCCTTCATGAAGCAGGACGCCGCGCGCGATTCCTACGCCCCCGCCGACGCCTCGAAACGGCGGCGGCGAAAGTGGATTTTTCCCGTCATCCAATGGAATCCCAAGCTTCCTCTGTGATGGACACCATCGTTGCCACGGGTTCTTACGACGATCACGTGCGTCTGTGGGACGTGCGAGCGCTGAAATCGCCCGCGAGCGAACTCAACGTCGGCGGCGGCGCGTGGCCATGTCGGTGGCATCCGACGAGACGCGCGCTCGCGTAGGGCTATGATGCCATAAATGGTCGATAGATTTTATTAGACGTGTAAACCATACACTATGTACACCATCCTCATTGTCACGAGACACGTATACAAGACCCACGAAACGCTAAACGTGGAATCACGCGTTCGGACACACGGATGAACGGCGGAGCTCGCCCCGCGCGCGAGGTCCCCTCGGCCTCGCCCGTGGTCGAACGCGCGCGCGTCGACTCGTCCGATCGCCGCCGCGCGTCCTCACTTCCCCGCACGGTCGCGCGAGGACTTTTTTGCAAACCAAAAAAGTCTCACACGCACACCTCACGCACGATGTCCGCCGCCGCCGCGCACTCCACGGCCGCGCTCGCCCTTCGCGCCAAGCTCCAATCGCGCAAGGTTTCTCGCCGATCATCCAAGGCGTCCACCGTCGTCCGCGCCTCCGCCGTCGCGGCGCCGGCGGGCGCGGCCAAGGAAACGATCGATGATGCGATTAACTCCGTGCGATTCTTGGCCATCGACGCCATCAACAAGTCCAACTCCGGTCACCCGGGCCTTCCGATGGGATGCGCGCCGATGGGCTATGTCATCTTCCGGGAGGCGATGACGCACAACCCGCAAAACGCCAAGTGGTTCAACCGCGATCGTTTCGTCTTGTCCGCCGGTCACGGGTGCATGTTGCAATATTCTTTGATGCACTTGACCGGTTACCCGAGCGTGTCGGTGCGTGTTCGACACGTCCTCTCCTCGATCGCTCGATTCATGCACGCCTCGGAGAGATAGATAAGCCCTGGTGGCGACAACCCTCTCGGGGGCGCGAGAGCGACCGCGAGGGGTGGTCGGGACTGGGAGAAAAATAGAGAGGGAGAGGGAGAGGGAGGGAAGACGCGTGATGCGACTCGAACGAACGAACGAATGACTGACGATGACGCGCACGCGCTCGTGACTCGCAGATTGAAGACATCAAGCAGTTCCGTCAGTGGGACTCCAAGACCCCGGGTCACCCGGAGAACTTCATCACCGAGGGCATCGAAGTCACCACGGGTCCGCTCGGTATGGGTATTTGCAACGCCGTCGGTTTGGCCATGATCGAAAAGCACCTCGCCGGTCGCTTCAACAAGCCGGACTGCGAGATTGTCGACCACTACACGTACTGCATCATGGGCGACGGGTGCAACATGGAGGGCATGTCCGGCGAAGGCGCGTCTCTCGCGGGTCACTGGGGTCTCGGTAAGTTGATCGTCTTCTACGATGACAACCACATCTCCATCGATGGTCACACCGACATCTCCTTCACGGAAGACGTCGTCGCGCGCTTCGATGCGTACGGCTGGCACACGCAACACGTCGAGAACGGTAACACCGACGTCGACTCCATCCGCGCCGCCGTCAACGCCGCCAAGGCTGACCCGCGCCCGTCTCTCATCAAGGTGACCACCTTGATCGGTTACGGTTCCCCGAACAAGTCCAACACCCACGACGTGCACGGCGCGCCGCTCGGTGCGGATGAAACCGCCGCCACTCGTGAAAACTTGAAGTGGAAGTATGGCGAGTTCGAAGTTCCGGAAGCCGTCAAGGCTTACATGGACTGCTCCGAAAAGGGTGCCGCCGCCGAAAAGGAATGGAACGCCAAGTGGGAAACCTACAAGTCCAAGTACCCGGAAGATGCCGCTGAGTTCGAGTCCATCATGACTGGCAAGTTGCCGGCCGGCTGGGAAAAGTCTCTCCCGACCTTCACCCCGGAGGACAAGGGCGTCGCCACGCGCATCCACTCCCAAACCATGCTCAACGCCCTCGGTGGTGCCATCCCGGGTTTCATCGGTGGCTCCGCGGATCTTGCTCCGTCCAACATGACGTTGATGAAGCAATTCGGTGACTTCCAAAAGGACACCCCGGCTGAGCGCAACGTTCGCTTCGGCGTCCGCGAGCACGGTATGGGCGCCATCGCCAATGGCATGAAGCTCCACTCCCCGGGTATCGTCCCGTACTGCGCGACCTTCTTCATCTTCTCCGATTACATGCGTTGCGCCATGCGCATCGCCGCGCTCTCCCAAGCCGGTACCATCTTCGTCATGACGCACGATTCCATCGGCGTTGGTGAGGATGGCCCGACTCACCAGCCGATCGAGCACGTCGCGTCCTTCCGCGCCATGCCGGGTATGGACATGATGCGCCCGGCTGACGGTAACGAAACCGCCGGTTGCTACAAGATGGCTGTCGAGAACTCCATCAACGGTGCCCCGTCCACGTTGGCGCTCTCTCGTCAAGTCGTGCCGAACCTCGCGGGTACCTCCATGGAGGGTGCGCAGAAGGGTGCGTACGTCGTCGCCGGCGCTGCCGCCGGTGAAGCGTGCGACTGCATCCTCATCGGTACCGGTACCGAGCTCGAGCTCGCGATCAAGGCTGGTGAGGAGCTCGCCGCCAAGGGTAAGAAGGTTCGTGTCGTCTCCATGCCGTGCTGGGAAGCTTTCGATCGCCAAACGGCCGCCTACAGAGAATCCGTCTTGCCGGCCGCCATGCACTCCAAGACTGTCTCCATCGAAGCCGGTACCACCTTCGGCTGGGCCAAGTACGCTGCCAAGTCCATCGGTCGCGATGACTTCGGTGCTTCCGCGCCGGCACCGATCTTGTACCGCGAATTCGGCATCACTGCGGACGCCATGGTCGCCGCTGCCCTCTAAATTTTCCATGCAGTTGCAATTCGGTGAAGATTATTTCATTTTCACGCATTTATCCTCTCGCATCGAACACAACGCGACACCGACCGTTCGCTCGCGACCGCGCGACTCGCCGTTTCGCCGCCGTCTCGCGCTCGTCTTCACACTCGCGCGCGTCCCGTCATGGGATGCGCGTGTTCGTCGTCCCGCGAATCATCGCCCGAGGACGACGAACACGTCGTGCACGACTCCCAGCGTCGTGCGCTGGCGACGCACGGCGACCGACGACGTTCGCTCGACGTGTTTCACGATGCGTTCGCATCTTTCCGAGACTCGTTTCGCACGTTTCGCTCGCCCGCGCACGCGCACTGGACCGAGACGGCGTGCGCTTGGCTCGACGTGCGCGCGAAGACGTATCTCGACGACGGCGTCAAGGCGCGTCCGCGACGTAAGGCGCTGTTCGCGCTGCGACACGTCGATTTGTTTGACGGCTCGGCGCTCGAAGGCGCCGCGGCGACTCGAGACGCTTGCGGGAGCTTTTCGGAGAGTTGGTTTCAGCGCGAGTGCGTCAGGGCGCGCGAAGAAGAGCGCACGATGCCGTGGACGTTTGCGTTTCAGTTTGTGAACCCCGACGGGGCGGGATTAGTGTGTTATTTCCAATTGAACGAAGACGGCGACGGCGACGGGGACGCCGAAGAAAAGTCGCCGGCGACGACAAAGGAAGAAGTCGTCGCGCGCGTCGAACGCGCGTGCGCGGATGAGGATGACGAGGCGTTCGCGAGAACGTTGCGACGGTTTTTCATCGACGGAGACGACGAACACAGGAGCTCGAGAATCAAGGTGTGCGCGAAATTTCTAAAGGCGCCGATGCTCTTGCGAAAAATAATTCCCAGTCGACCGGTGCTCGTGGGGAAACGCGCGCGGACGCTCTTTTATAACGGCGCGGGGACACCGTTCGAGGGTAAATATTTCGAGTGCGATCTCGTGTGCGCGTCCAACGCGTCGGCCAAGTATTTATACACCTCGTTCTCGAGTCTCTCGTCTAAGAGCGAGGAGGACGTGGCGATTTGGATCGAGTCGCGCGAGAGGGACGAACTCCCCGAGCGTCTGTTGGGGGCGGTTCGTTTCCGACGCATCGGTCCAAAGTGTTTAACAAAGTTAGCAGTCAATAGTCGGTAGTGGTAGCGGTAGTTGAGCAGCGAAGAAGTTGTGCGTAGTATGTATTAAAATCCAACAAACAACAAAAAATTCAATCGATTGAATCACTCGCCCTCCTCCGGGAACAACGCGTCGACGAAGCTCACGGGTTCGAAGGATTGTAAATCATCCATCCCCTCACCGACGCCGACAAATTTGACCGGAATGCCGAGTTCGTTTACCACGCTCACGACGGCGCCGCCGCGCGCGGTACCGTCGAGTTTGGTCAAAATGATTCCCGTCACGCCCACCGCCTTGCTGAAGACGCGCGCCTGGTTGAGCATGTTCAACCCCGTGGTGCCGTCTAACACGAGCAACACCTCATGCGGCGCGCTCGGCAATCGTTTTGTGATCGATTTCTTCACCCCAACCAATTCATCCATGAGCTGCGAGTTGTTGTGCAACCTCCCGGACGTGTCCGCCAAGACGACGTCGACGTCGCCCCGCGCGCACGCCTCGTCCACAGCCTTGAAACACACCGCGCCGGGTTTGGTATTCGGCGGAGAATCGCTCATCACCGCCCCCGTGCGCTCCGCCCACGTCGCCAACTGTTCCGCCGCCGCCGCTCGAAACGTATCTCCCGGCACCATCATCACCTTGGCCCCGCTCTGCGCGAATCTGTGACTCAGCTTGCCCAGCGTCGTCGTCTTCCCGCCTCCGTTGACGCCCACCACCAACACCACGCTCGGCTCACCCTCGGTCTCGTTCAACCCGATCGACGTCGAATCACCCGCCGCGTTTAAAATATCCACGATCGACTCCTTCAGCGCCTCGCGAACCTCTTTCCCACTCGAACACTCCCCGAGTTCCACTCTCGCCCGCACCCCATCCGTCGCCGCGAGCGCCACCTCGGGCCCGAAATCAACCCCGAGCAGGGTCTCCTCCAACTCCTCCAGCGCCTCCTCGAAATCATCCATGCGCCACAGCGCTAACACGTCGTTCACCGCCGATAATTTCTCTCTCGTCTTGGACGTTCCATTGAACACGCGCTCGATGTCCATCGCCGTCTTCTTCTTGAGCACGCGCGCCAGACGCGCGAGATCGAATCCACCACCCGTCGCCGTCGTCTCACCGTCCGACGACGACGCGCGGCGCACCGCGCGCGTTCGACGACGATACGTCGACGTCGTCATCGTCGTCGGTCGCACCCCTCGCGTCATCGTCGTCATCGTCGTCATCGTCATCGTCGCGATGTGACCACCGACACCGTTTATCCATTCACCCGTCGACCCATCCCATCGATCGATGGACGAATGCACGAGTCACGACTCAGGACGAATGCACGAGTCACGACTCGAGTCGACGCGATCGCGATCGTGTCGTGCGTCGTAGACGGTGACGAAAAGAACCACCAACGACACATCGTAAAGTAAAACATACCACCCACCCGTCTTCTCCGTACACACCGTCCTCGAACACTAAGTACGTAAAAAATGACGCACTCGCGCCCATCGATCGATCGGGCCGAGTGAATGGAATGGAATGGAATGGCATGGCGTGGAATGCGTGCGCGCGCGCGGTGACGAGACGACGACGTCGTCACAACGTCGTCCCGCGCGTCGAACGGAGGGACGCTCGCTCGCGTTTTCTTTTCGTCCATCGGTGCTCGTCGAACGGTCGCTCGGCGTGGGTCGAGTTTGAGTTTGCGTTCGATTCGCACGCCGCGCGCGACCGCACGAGGCACGCGGGCGCGATGATGATGATGATGCGGACGACGACGACGCCGACGACGCCGACGACGACGCGGCGTGCGACGATGCGGAGGAGTGTAACGACGCGACGATTTACGTCCGAGACGACCGCGCGTCGGTGCGGTCGACCGCTCGTCGCGCGCGTGCGCGCGAGCGCGGGCGCGAGCGACCCCGAGGTGCGGCGCATCGACGCACGGCGGTGGAAACCCTGATGGATAGGGGACGACGGCGAGGCGCGCGCGCGCGCGATGAACGACGACGTATCGATGAGAGATGGACCGACTGACGGCGTGCGTTGCGATTGATTCGTTCAGGGAGGACGTGAGAGCCCGTTCGCGTTTGAACAAGAACTCGACGGCGTGGAGACGCGATTGGCGGCGCTGTCGACGCCGGCGCGACTGGGGGCGTACGGCGCCGTCGTCGCGGCGGGCGCGGCGATCGGGAACGCGGTCGGAGGAGTGATGCCTGTGGGCGTGAGAAACGGTGCGAAGGTTGTGTTGACCGCGGCGGCGGGTGGTGGCGCGGCGTATGCGGTGACGCAAGCGGATAAGAAGCGGTACACGGCGGCGCCGAAGACGCTGTGGAACGCGTTGCGAGGGCGAGATCCGATGAGCGTGACGCCGGAGGAGGTGGCGGCGGTCGGCGCGCAGTTTGGCATCGCGAATCTCGGTCAAGCGTGCTCGACGCAAATGACTGGGTTGTACGACGTCTATCTCATGTCTCTCGTGCCGCAAGGCTTGGATCCGGTGCAAGGATGGGAGGCGGCGGCGTTGGCACAGTTTCGTCAGACGCTCGGCATCGACGACGCCTCCGCGGCGCAGGCGCACTTGGAGGCTGGTCGTCGATTGTTCAGAAAGCGCATCGAGCTCGGATCGACGGACAAGGACACCGACTTGGAATCGCGCAAGGAGTTCCAAAAGCTCGTCTTCATCTCCACGCAAACCTTTGGCGAGGAGCAGGCGCGCTTTTTGCTCCCGTGGAAGCGCGTTTTCCGCGTCTCGGATGCCCAGGTTGATTTGGCGAACAGAGACAACGCGTGCCAACTCTTACGCACGACCATGGCGGCGTCCAACGCGATTGCCAACGTCAACGCCGCGGCCATCGCGCAAGCGGCTGAGTATAAGGCGACGCTCAACTTGGACGACGACGCCGCGGGTGAAATTGCGCAAGATCTCGCCACGGCGCACGTCGCGGAAATTGTCAACGCGACGATCGCGTTGTGCAAGGAGCGCGGCAGCGCGCGCGATGTCACCACCATCTGCAAGAACATCGACGATGTCTTGGGCTACAACGCCAAACTCGAGGCTGCCCAAGGCTCGTTCCCGGGCGTCGGTCCGGTGACGTTGTTTGGCGGCGACTTTGAGTCCAAGATGGGCGAACTCAAGGAGGTTTTCACCACCTACCTCGAGGAAGGCATCAAGGCTTTCACGTTCTCCGCCGCGTTGAGCGACAACCTCGGCAAGCTTCGTCTCGTCTTCGGCATGGGTAACAAGGAGGCGGATGAAATTATCCTCGCCTCGTCGACGAATGCCTACAGCATGGCGCTTCGCGACGCGGTGAAAAGCGGCACCCTCGACAGCGCCGAATCCCCGGCCAAGGTGCTTCAAGGTTTGTGCGAAGGTCTTCGTTTCCCGCCAGAAGTTGCCGCGGGTATTCACGAAGAAAACTACCGCACCAAGCTCGAATCCATCATCTCCGCCACCAAGAAGCTCGAAGACGCCGACGTCGAGGCGTTGGGTCGCATTCGTAAGATTCTTTGCGTGCCGAAGGGTGTCGTCGAAAAGCTTCACTTTGAAATCTGCGGTGAAGTGTACCGCACCGCCATTCGCTCTGCGCTCAACGTGCCGACCGAATCCTTCACCCCGGCTCTTCGCGATCGTTGCAAGAATGCCAAGGCTGCCGTTCGCATCGACGACGAAACCGCGCTCAAGATTCTCGGCGCGGAGGCTCGCAAGCAATTCAACGGCTTCATCCGGACCTCCAAGTCCATTAGAAACCAGACCGACTCCATGAAGGAAATCCGTAAGATGATCTTCTACAACCAAGCCGTCGTCACGCCGCTCGTGCAAGACGTCACCAAGGCGAAGGCGGAAGCCGCCGCCGAGGAACTTGCCTCCCTCATGAAGGAGGCGCAAGAAGCCGCCGCCAAGGAGGAAGCCGAGGAGAAGGCCAAGGCTGAGGCTGAGGCCGCCGCGGCCGCCACTGAGGATGCCACCGACGACAACCTCCGAGGCGCCGCGGAGGGTCAAGGTTTCGCCGGAGATGCCGACGCGCCCGCCGCTGCCGAGACGAAGGCTGATGCCGCCGTCGAGGAGGACGCCAAGGAGCCGGAAGCCGAGGTGGTCAAGCAGGAGGAAGTGCCTCACCAGAAGGAGATCACGCTCGCTGAAGACATAGATGCCGTCACCCGTCAAGCCATGTACAAGGATTACCTCATGTTCTGCATGACTGGTGATCAAGTCAACGCGCCGATGGGCGTGCGCATCAACATCGAACGTGACCAGAGCGAGTTTAAGCGCTTGTCTCAACTCGGCGACATCCTCGGCCTCGACATGATGCAAGTCGGTCAAGTGCACAAGGATTTGGCCGACAAGGCGTTCCGCACCCAAGCCGAACAAATGCTCGGTGACGGCCGCGGTCTCACCGCCGAGCGCGCTGAGAAGCTCAAGGAGATTCAGACGCAACTCAACATGCCAGAGGAGGAGGCTCAAAAAATCATCAAGGGCATCACCGCGCAACGCGTGATGTCCAACGTGCAGGGTCAAATCGCCGCTGGTACGCTCGATGCGGCCGAAGTGCGCAAGATGATTGAGTCTGGCGTCGAGATTGAACGCATGATTCCGGAAGACAAGCGCATGAACTTGTTCCGCAAGAATGCCGAGCGTCGCCTGGGCGACGGTAGCGGTAGCGCCGACATCGATGCACTCACCGGTACCTTGGTCGAAGATCTCAAGATTGACGGTGAGAAGGCCAAGGAAGAACTCAAGACGATCGCGGCGGAGAAGAAGCGCTCCCAAATGATTCAGGGTGTCGCCGTCTTGCGTCAAAAGAAGGCTGCTGACGTGCTCGTGTGCTGCCGCAACTTGGTGGCATGCCAATCCGTCGCGCCGGACTCCAAGTTGGAATGGAAGGTCGAGGGTGAAGTGTTCGACATGTACTCTGTCTTCGTCCAAGAGGTTTCGGACGTGGAAGAGCGCAAGGTTCTCCAAGCGGCATTGAGCATCTCCGATGACAACGCGCGCAAGCTCGAACAAGTCGTCGCGGATGGCGCCTTCAAGTTCCAAGAGGACGCGTTGGATGCGCCTCTCTTCTAGAGAGAGGACGGTTGGTCTTCACTTAGCTAAAAATTCGATTGATTCTACCAGAATTTACTGTTGTTAATTCGCATGTGGCAAATACGCTAAATCTACTGTTCACTTTGATGAAATACACCCGCGGCGACGAGCGCCTTGACGCCTGCGCCGGCGACGCACCCAACGGAGAGCGCCGCACACGCTCCGACCACGAACGGCGCCGTCCCGACGCCCGCAAGCGACGATGCGGTCGTCGATAACCCCACGGCGGCCATGGCCGTCGGTAACGCGATCTGCGACGCGAAATCTCCCATAAACTTTGTCCCTCGCTTCCATCTCTCGTCGTCTCGAACGCTCTCTGTCGCGTCTCCCATCGAACGCAACGCCGCCGCGCTCAAAAAGGCGATCAAGAATCCCGGCACCAACGGCGGTCTCTTACCTTTTACCGCGTTCGGCACCGAATCTCGAAACGACATGGCGAGGTACGGAATCGCCACCGCCAAGAGAAGATTTCGCGTCAGTTTCGTCACCGTCGCCGCCTTGAACGCGTCCTCGTCGTCGAACGCGTCCCGAAACGTCATCCCGGCCCCGACCACCTGGGAGGTATCGTGCACGGCGAGTCCGAGAAACACCCCCGCCGGCGTGCCACCGTCCGGAAACATCCACTTCGCCAGATACGGATACGTCATCATGCCCATCGTCCCGTACGCCACCACGTTCGCCACCGCGACCGAAACCTCCCGCTGACTCGCCCCTATCGCGGGCGCCAACGCCCCGATCGCCGTCACACCGCATATCGAGCTTCCCGCCGCGAGCAGAGCCCCCGTCTTCGCCGTCAACCCACCGCTCGCGTTCCCCAATCGTCGCGTCGCCGCCGCGTTGAACGCCGGCGTCGCCGCGAGCCCGGCGCCGACCGTCCCGACGATCACCGGCGCCGCCGCCGTCGCCACGTCCCCGATCTCCGTCAGCGACAGTTTCGCACCGAGCGCGGCGACGCCCATCTTCAACCCGCTCCCGCCGCAAAACGTCACCCCTCGTCGAAGCGTTCGTTCGAACGTCGTCGCGTCCGCGAACGCGACCGCGCGCGCGATCGCCCCGATCGCCACCGCGAGCGGCGCCGCGGGCACGGGACTCGGTCGACCGTCCCCTCGCGCGATGGACATCGTCTCCGACGTCCCGTGCGCGAGCGCGGCGATCGCGCCGCACGTCACGACGCCCGCGACGCGCGACATGATGTGGTGGTAACGACCACGCACGCACGCATTCTTTCATTCATTCCTCAGACGACGACGGCGACGCGCGGACGTCGACGGCGGCGACGCGTCGGGATCCATCCGTGTCGTCTGTCTCTCTCGCGCGTCTCCGCGCGTCGGAGGCCGTCGAGCACCGCGCGACGATCGCGCGAGTGAAAAGTGCGCGAGAAGAGCGCATGACGGCGGCGTCCACCTCGACGACGACGGAGACGCGCGCGGAGACGCTCGAGCGGTTCGAGCCCAAGGATGCGATTCCGAACGATGCGTTCGACGCGATGATCCTGGAGTGGCGCGATCATCCGCGCGTGCGCGTGCGTGGGAGGGGGGAGAGCCGTTGGGAGGCGTGGGACGCGGCGACGACGGCGGCGCTGAGCGCGACCTGGGCGCTCGGACCGTGCGCGTGCGCGGTGTGGGCGTTCAGACGGGTGATGGGAGGGCGGAAGGATCGAGACGCGATGGGAGTGAAGCGTCGACGCGCGCTGGTGGCGTATCTCGCGATGGAGTGTGGATGGTACGAGTATCGTCGGCGCGTCGGGTTGAAATTTTGCGAATACACGAACATGAAGGCGACGCCGACGAGGAAAGATTTCGATCGGTTTTTACAGCTTCGATACGACGGTGTCTTAGATTTTAACGCGTATTTGCGCGGATGGACGAAGACGTGGAAGAAACTGGCGTTTTACGGTGGATCCACGGAGGAGACGTCGCCGCCGTCGAGTCCGCCGCCGAGGACGTCGACGCCTGGCGCGAACAACGCGCCGGCGGAGGCGAATTTTCATCGCGAGACGGCGTTAGATTTCCTACGGTTCGGGTTTCACGACGCTCTGCGACCGGAGGAGATCGGAGAACAGAAGGAGCGTGAGTTACGGTTCTTTATGGACGAGATCGAGGCGCATTGGGACTTGCGATTCGACGATAAAGCGGAAAAGGAATCCTTTGAGTTTATGTTTCACACCAAGGAGAAACTCGGCGCGTTTCATCAACCGTTGTTATTCACCGCGTGGGTGAACGGCGTTGCGGGAGTAACAGGATTGGTGTTGCACGCGTGGGGGTTCACGCTGCGTCACGGATCGAACGGGTGCGCGTATTGGACGAACAGTGAGGTGACGACCGAGGATTGGAAGTCGCGCACGCCGAAAACCGTCGTCGTGACGACGAGACACGGACGAGGACGAGAGACAAAACCGGTTTTGTGCGGTGCGATCAAGGGCAAACGCGATGATGAAACGCGTCCAATCGTGTTCATACACGGTCTGGGCGTCGGGTTGGCACCGTATTTACCGCACATCGCGCAACTGTTGCGAAGTAAACCTCGTCGTAAGATTGCCCTCTTGACGCTTCCGCACATCAGCATGCGAGCGGTGCCGAGAGTGCCTGAACTCGACGACATGGTGGATACCGTGGTGGAGATCACAAAAAAGCACGCGTTTCGCGAACCGACGCTCTACGGGCACAGTTTTGGTACCTTTGTCGTCGCGAGGGCGTGTCAACGCTACTGCGTCAGCTCCGTCGTACTCATCGATCCCGTCGCCGTGTGTCTATGTCTGCCGCAGACGGTGTCCATTTTGTATCAGTTGAATAAGAGCTGGGTTGATTTCAAGAGACGCGTCAGAGAGGGACCGCGAGCGCTGTTTTCCTCTGATTTTTGGCACGAGGGAGGCTCATTGTTATACTTTTGTTTACGCGATTACTTTTTGCTTCGAGAAATCGGCGTCATGACGGCGCTTCGAAGAAAGTTTTGGTGGGCTCGGTACAATCTGTGGGCCGATGATCTTCCAGAAGATTCGCTCGTCGTTCTCGAGGGAAACGATCTGCTCATCGACACCGACGCCATCGCGAGACACGTTTTGAGACAGTCAAAGGCGCGAATTATTTATCAGGATCGCTTCGCGCACGGCGAGTTTGCGTCGCCCTGGGGATTCGGACTTCGAGACGAAATCGTTCAGTTTCTCGACAAGGACGATCCGTACTTGTAACTTTCATATGCTTCTTGTATGCGTTTGTTTACATGTGAGAACTAAATGCTGCTGCTACTACAATGCTACGCGAGCGTCGTTGTCAACGCCACTCTGAAAAGTGTTGACGCAACTGTTTCGGTCTACACGTGCGCCCCGCCTCTAAATTGAGCTTGAGACACACCCCGGTGCAAAGCTCCATCGGGAACAAGTCTGGATGCAAGATTCTCGCTAACATCTCGACGCCTTCCACGAGTTGCGGGCCCGCCTGACAAATCATCTCGTGCGACAGGATGAAGACGCGCCGATTTTGCACGGCGGGAATCACCCACCAACCGGGTTGACTCGCCAAGTGTTCGAGCTGTTCGAGCGTCTTTTCCATCGTCTCTTCGCTACTTTTACCGGTATAACACGGCGTGAGGAGCAAAATGTCAGGCGCGTACGACAAAACTTGTTCCCAACGAATGCGTTCCGCCATGACGCCCGGTTCTTGAAACTCGTCGACGCCGCCCGCGATGGATTTGATTTCGGGAAGCCAGTGTCCCGCGGCGATGAGCGGTTTGATGCCCTCGAGCGACATGACTTTCGGTCGTTCATCCGCGGCGGTGACGACGCGCGCGACCGTACGCAGACGAGATTGAAGCTGCGCTAAGAGCGCCGCCGCCTTGTCTTTCTCTCCGCACAAGACGCCAACCTGATGAATGACGTCCAAGACTTCACACAGCGTCTTCGGTGCCACAGGCAGAATCGACGGACGTTGGGCGTCCACCTCCAGAGAATCCTCGTCGGAATCGAACTCGGCGTTCGTCAGGAAGACTTCGGCCTCGTGTAAAAACTTGGCCGTGCCAAATCGCACCTCAGTACACTCCGAACACACATCTGGGGTGAAGATTAATCGCGCCTCGGCGTGTCGAACGAAATTGACGTCGAAGTACGCCCACCTGTCCGACCTGGGCGCGTGCGTCGCGCTCTGTCTCGCCTCCAATCGCGTCAACGACCCGTAACTCGAACCGTGCGGGAGACTCGTGAGGTCGAACTCGCTCCCCAAGGAGCTCGACGATTTTTTGCGCCCGTCTGCAAGCGTCCCGATCGAGTGCGGCGAGAGAGACGCGTGCGAGTGTCTAGCGACGATTCTAGGCGTGTCGTTCGCCTCTTCGGGGACGATGCACGCGTCGGTGATGCCGACGAGACGATCGCCTACGCCGAGTGCGTACAGAATGGACGTCGCGACGGGGGAGAGCGAGATGATGGATCCCACGGATTGCGGCAGAGGCAGTTGGAGCTGCGACGGCGAGTGCAAGTGATCCGACATCACCTGCGCCGCGCCAAAGTGCACGTTAAGGGCGATTTCGAGCTCCGATTGACTCTGCTTGGTCTTCCTTTCGGAAAATTTGGTGATGTGCGCGCCCAGGGACTGCACGGAATTCGACGAGCGTGAACGGAACATGCCCAGACCCTCGGCCGAGTCGAGATCGACAGAGTACTCGCGGAAATCCCGAGACGGCATGCGAGCTCGACGCGGAGGTAAGACTTGTTTGATCTTCTCCGGCGAGGAGTAACTGCCCAGCTGCGAGAGCTCCTCTTCGCTTTTGCTGCTGTGGCGCAAGAGTTCCTCCTGCAACTTTCGATTAGACGTCGGAGTCAACGGCCCAAAGCTTTTGCTCATCGTTCTGCGCGCCACAATGGCGGCTCGAACGGCGGCTTCGGAACACCCGGGCGCGGTGTTTCTGCACGCCTCGACGAATGAAGACGCGAGCGATGGATTCGCGCCAAAGTGTAGATGAATTTGGGACACCAACACCTTGTTCCAGGCGAACCCATCGAGCTCCACGCCTTGCTGGCCCTTTCCAAATTTTTGTTCCTCTCTCACCTCGTACGTGGCGCCCCAACCGATGGCGATCTCGTCCTCCGAGACGCGCATCTTACTCGGACGATCACCGTATATTTCGCTGTACCGGAACGTGTGCCCACGGACGACTTCGCCCGCTTTGAAGAGAGGATTACCCTTGGCGACGGTGACCTCGGCGTACCCCGTCTTGACCGAGTTCGTGAGTCGAGTCGTGAAGGGCGCGATGCCGCACATGGATCGCGGTGAGCTTCCGTCCGGGGCGGAGAGCGATTGCGAAAGAAACATGAGACCGCCGCACTCGGCGTACACCACGCCACCCGCTGTGGCGAACGCCGTCACCGCCGAGCGAAGAGGTCTATTCTTCAGCAACGCCTGCGCGTGAAACTCTGGATATCCTCCTCCGAAGATGACACCTTGAATGTCTGCGGGTAAATTATCGCCCGCCACGGGACTAAAATATACCAATTCCGCCCCCGCTTCCTCCAACTTGGTCAAATTCTCTGGGTAATAGAAACAAAACGCCTCGTCGCGAGCGATGGCGATGCGCGTGGGAGATTTCGACGTCCCCGCCTCCTTCGTGCGATCCGCTCTCTCCATCGCCAATTCGTGCGCGATTCGCGGCGGCACCTCGTACGTCGGCATTGCATCCAATAACGCGTCGAGGTCGACGTTTTGTTCCAAAAGCATCGCCATGTGTTCAATCTTTTGCTCGAGCGAATCCCCCGACGCGTTATCCGCCGCCTGCGTATTCGCGTCCTTGGGAATCCCCCCGTACACGTTCACGTTCTCCAACGTCGCCAACAGGCTCTCTCGAAGATACTCCGTGTGCGCCTCTCCCCCAGTCTTGTTAAACACGACGCCGATGAGGTTTAAATCGGCGTCAAATTCGCGATATCCCTTGATCACGGCTGCCACGCTTCGCGCCATGGAATCGCAATCCACCACCAACAACACCCCCGCCTGTAACCACTTCGCCATCTGCGCCGTCGACCCATCCTCGCTCACCCCATCTCTCCCATCGTACAGTCCCATCACCCCGTCCACGACGGCGACGTCGCACGTCTCCGCCCCTCTCGCCGCGGTGGTCGTCGCGCGCGTCTCGCTCATGAGATACCCGTCCAAGTTTTCGCTCTCCCCCCTTCCCTCTCGAAGCGCCGCGCGATGCGCCATGGGATCGACGAAATCCGCCCCAACCTTATACGCTCGCACTTTAACCCCTCTACGCGCGTACGCCAGCATCAACGCCGTCGATATCGTCGTCTTCCCCACGCCACTGTGCGTTCCCGCGACGACCAGCACCTTCATCGCGATCCACCGTCACCCTCGTCACTCTCGCCCCCCGCCTCGCTCGTCGTCCTCCGTCGCGACAGACGCTCTCCTCGCTCGGCTCTCCCCCCTCAGTCCTCACGATCGCGCGCGTCGGCGTCTCACGTCACGCGTTTCATTCATTCCCGCACGCATTCATTCGTGCATTGCATTTCATTCCTTTCATTCATTCCCCGCTCGGATCGCGAGATCGGACGATCGGGACGATCCCACCGCGCGTGCTCGCTCATGGGCCCGGGCGTGTGCGCTCTATGGTCCGAAACACCACTTTGTCAAAAGAGTGTATGATCGACGACCCCATACGTACACGGTGTTTTCCCTATCGGACGATCGATCGATCGATCGATCCCTCGCCCCCTCCCCTGTTAGGGTTCAGGCGGCGGCCTCGCGGACGTCGCGCGCGCGAGACCGTCGCGAGACTCTCGCGCGGGAGGTGTGCCCGACGGCGATGCTCGCGTGGACGACCTCGACGATGAACGCGGTGCGCGCGTCCGAGAGCGCGCGCGCGACGCGCGCCGGCGGTAAGGCGAGAGGTACGCATCGCATCGCATCGCATCGCATCGCATCGTGGGGTCGAATGCGCGATTCGCGTCGACCGCCGCGCGTGGACGACGCGTCCGCGACGACGATGGACGGCGTGAGGACGGCGCGCGAATGGAATGAAATTTCATTCGTTCGCGTCGTCTCGGTGTCGTCGTCGCGGTGTCGTCGCGGACGCCCATCGCGCGCGCGAACGCGACGCGAGCGCATCGCGCGCGCCGTCGTGGGTGGAGAAAACCCTACGAGGAGGGAAACCCCGCGAGAGGGGGGCGCGAGACGAGGAGACGAGGAGACGAGGACTGACGATGCGCGTGTGTTTCGCGTGAAATAGCGGCCGTCGTGACGATGGCGAAGATGACGCCGAAAGAGGCGAAGCGGCAACAGCGTCACCGTAAGATTCGCGCCAAGGTTTCCGGCACGGCGGCGCGCCCGCGCGTCTCCGTCTATCGCTCGAATCAACACGTCTACGTGCAAGTCATCGACGACGAAAACCACTCCACCATCGCCGCGCTCGGTACGATGAGTAAATCCGTCAAGGCGGTGATCGGTGAAGAGGAATGGAAGGGTAAAACGGTCGAATCCGCCGAGCAAGTCGGTAAAATGCTCGGTCAAATGTGCGTCGACAAGGGCATCACGCGCGCCGTCTTCGACCGCGGCGGATTTCTCTACCACGGTCGCGTCAAGGCGGTCGCCGACGGCGCTCGCGCCGCCGGCGTCACCATGTGACGTCATCCACTAGTCCTATTCCTATTTTTACACCTCCCTAGCCCTTCGATGACGCACACCAATCATTATTTACATTCATCATCATTCATTCGCGCGCGTCGCCCCGCCCGCGTCTGGATAGCGTGCACGTAGTCATCGCATCGACGTCATCGAGCGATGCCTGCATGCGCGCGCGTCTCACTGTGCGACGACGTCGAGATCGGAAGAGGATGCACGCGATGACGACGACGCTCGCGACGACGACGACGACGACGGGTGCGGTGACGACGCGCGATGAGCGACGACCGCGCGCGTCGGGACGCGTGACGCGCGGATGCGATCGGCATCGTCGCGGTGGTGACGATCGCGGACGTCGAGGTCGACCGCGCGCGGGGGCGAGCGGTGGTGGCGTCGCGACGGCGTCGATGCGAACGTCGTTCGGATCGGCGAGCGTGAAAGGGACGGTTCGTAAACAAAACGAGGATCGGTACTCGGTGTACAGCGACGACGCCGCGGGGGACGGGACGCCGGGGATGATTCTGAGCGTCTTCGACGGACACGGCGGGGACGCGGTGAGCGAGTGGTTGAAGAATAAATTGAATGGAATAATCCTCGAGGAATGGAGGAGGGCTGATTTTCCGCTCGAGGCGCTTCGTGTGGCGTGCTTGAGGGCGGATGAGGTGTTGGTGCAGCCGCCGGAGGGGTTTTTCGCGGCGTTCGGCGAGCGCGGCGTCGGCGGGGCCAAGTGCGGGAGCACGGCGGCCATCGTGGCGTTGTGTGAAGAGGGCGGTTCGACGCGGTTGTGCACGGCGAATGTGGGTGATGCTCGTATTTTGTTGGTTCGTGACGGTAAGGCTGTGCAGTTGAGCGTCGATCACGTGCCGGACGACGAGGCGGAGCGGAAACGCATCGATCGCGGGAATCCCAACCTGCGCAAGTCTCTCGTGACGTTCACCGAGGGGTCGTGGCGCGTCGGCGGTGTCTTGGCGCTCTCGCGCGCGTTCGGTGATTCCTTCTTAAAGGAGAGCGGTCGATTCGAGGGCATCGGCGAGAAGAACGCGGATTACGGCAGTGGATTTGGGTTAAACGCGGAGCCGGATTGTTACATTGAGCAAATCACCCCGGCGGATTCGTGGGTCTTGCTCTCGTCGGATGGTTTGTTCGAGAACCCCGAGCGCGGCGGCGGCGGCGGCTGGACGAACCAAGAGATCGCGGACTATTTGCTCGCGGCGCCCGCGGATAAGGATCCGGAGACGCTCGCCAAGGAACTCATCCAACAAGCCGTCGCCAAGGGGAGCACGGACGACGTCACCGTGCAGTTGTTGCGTCTGTGAGAGCGATCGATCGATGATTGAGTACATATGTTTTCTTTTTAATGCACACACGCAATAAGAACACGTCGTCAACGCACCGCGGTTCGC
>CEUV01023286.1_pt1 | contig 58096 bp, 48 predicted proteins | sample 356401 | NCBI WGS metagenome assembly CEUV01 (sample SAMEA2622710, study PRJEB7988) | marine metagenome | isolation source: saline water (ENVO:00002010), including
GACGCGCGCACGACCGCGACGCGTCCACCGACCGTCTCGCGACGCACGCGACGCGTCCACCGACCGTCTCGAGACGCGCGCGACGCGTCCACCGACCGTCTCGAATGGAATCGCGCGCCCTCGTCTCGAGACGACGGAACGCGGCCGCGCGTCGACACCGAATCCATCGATCGATCGACTCGATGCGTCGACACCGAATCGATCGATTCGATTCGATTCCATCGATCGATCGAACGAATCGATGGAATCGATGGATGGAATCGAATCGAATCGAATCGAATCGCGCGTCCCGCGTCGGGCGTGGCTAAATCGGGGCGTGGCTAAATCTCAGACCGAAGCAACTTTTTATCATTCGCATATGTCGTATTTAATACCTATCAAAGACTATCCAAATGTATAAAATACATTTTAATACAATTACATAGTACACTATCTATTCAAGCCAGTATTCCTCCGAAGTTGCTTCGGTCTGAGATTTCGCCACGCCCCGCTCGAGGGATGGGGACGGGGACGCGGCGGTCGGGACGCCGGCGCGGGCGCCGCCCCCATTGGTGCGGTGGATCGATTCCGTGGATGTTTTGTGCGATCAGTGGGACGACGCCGACGACGGCGGTGGTGACGCCGAGAGGGATCGTGTACGAACGATCGTTGATCGTGAAAGCGATCGAGGTGCGACGGTGACGGCGACGAGGATCGCGAGACGCGAATGAATGAATGAATGAATGAATGAATGCGGCGACGTGGGCGCGATGGGCGGTGTGACTGACGGATGATTGGTGACGCGCAGGAGCGAGGGGAGTGTCCGGTGACGAAGGAATCTCTGAGCGTGGATGATTTGATCGAGGTGAAGCCGCAAAAGTGGGTGAACCCGAGACCGGAGGCGACGATGTCGGTGCCGGGCTTGTTGCGCGCGTTTCACGACGAGTGGGACGCGTTGATGCTGGAGACGCACACGCTTCGGAATGAGTTGCAAACGACGAGGCAAGAGTTGAGTCACGCGTTGTATCAACACGATGCGGCGTGTCGCGTGATCGCGAGGTTGATGAAGGAGAGAGATGACGCGAGAGACGCGCTGGCGAACGCGAAGGGTTCGGCGAAGCGCGGCGCGGCGGCGGACGTCGAGCCCGAATCTAAAAAGGTTAAATCCGGAGTTCCCGCGTCCATCGTGGCGAAGATGGAGGCTTTAAATAAAGAACTTTCGAGTACGCGCAAAAAGCGCGCGGTGTCGAGCGATTTGGCCGCCCCAGCTGACTTTGCAGAGTTTGGCGACAAGGTGACGCAAGCCATGCACAAGACGACATCCGGCGGTATCAACGCGCTTGCGGTGAAAGCTGGCGATGATAACATCATCGCTACCGCGAGTAACGATCACACCGTGGCGATTTTCGACAAGTCGACCTCGCAGCGCGTTCAACAACTCATCGGTCACTCGAAGAAGGTTCTCGACGTCAAGTTTATCGGAGACAACATCCTTTCATGCGGCGCCGATAACGTTGTCAAGCTTTGGGGCGCCGATGGATCGGAGATGGCCACGTCGAGCAATCACACGAAGGATGTGACGAGCATCAGCGTGCATCCTTCGAATAGCTATTTCGTGTCCACCTCGCTGGACAAGACGTGGTGCTTTCACGACGTCGAGTCGGGCTCGTGCGTTGCCCTAGTGAACGACGACACCGATTCAGCCATCACGGCTGGAAGTTTCCACCCTGATGGTATCATTTTAGGAGCGGGTACGAAAGACTCGACCATTAAGCTTTGGGATGCGAAAGATGCGCGTAAGCTTCTACAGTTAGATGGACACACGAGCGAGGTCACCGCTTTGTCCTTTTCGGAGAATGGATACTATCTCGCGTCCGCCGCGAAAGATGGCGTCAAGATTTGGGATCTTCGAAAGTCTAAAATCGTCCAGGAAATCGAAGCGTCTGGTGCGCACGCGGTTTCGTTCGATCATAGCGGTTCGTACGTCGCCGTCGGGGGACACAACGCGAGCGTGTACCGGGTCAAGGGCAAGTGGGATTTACTCAAGGAGTTCGAGGTTAAGAAGGCGGTCAAGGCCGTGGCGTTCGGTAGTGATGCGCGATCCTTAGCAGTCGGTAGTGCTGATCATAACTTGCGCATTTTTGCTTGAACGGTGGGATGATTTCTAGTAGGTTCTAATAAAATTTTTCTTCGGCGCCGCTCTTGTACGAATTTCGCTACTGTTGTTACATCATGACTACACCAAACGTCGAAGTGACGCGATCTGCGAGATCTGCGTAGTTTCAGAACAAATTAGAATCACGTCTTTCCCTTTTTAGCGGGCTCATCGACTTTTGGTACGTCGTAACCGCCCAGGAACCACGTTTTCAAGTCGAAGTCGTCGGGTGCCTCGGGCAAATCGTAATATCGCGCGGCGCCGTACGCAACGGCGGCTGTCGTGCATAGAGCGATGGTGAACTTGTCGTAGGACCTCATGAATCGCTTTGCCGCATCGCTCTGTGGTGACATGTTGATGAGCGAGCGGCGCGGGCTACGAAGTGCGGGACTGGTGTAATCCATCCTCGCCCTGACTCGTGACATATTTTTAAGTGGGACGAGAACTGAGAAGAAGAGAGGCTATGTGTCGCTATGTGTCGCTATGCGTTACATTCTACGTGCTTTTTTCCATGCTGGAGATGGATCAAGGCTGCTAATATTAACGTTGTCTTGCGCACGCGGCTGCTGCGAAAGACGCTGAGACATGCGTCTGTTGTCATGGTTGTCCAGTGCTTCGAAAGCTTCAGTATCATCGATATCGTCGATATCCTCTTCTTGGTTTTCTTGTGCGAGATATTCATTCGGAATACCTTTTTCTTCGCACTCCAGTGTGTGATTGATGACAGTGATGATGGGATTTGCGTGCTTTTTCAAGGAGGTTCTCCAAGACGCTTGCGTGATGGCGTTACTCATTTCTTTCATTTCCTCCGCGTTGCGCGGTCTCTTATTCGCGAGTATCGTGACCAGACCCGGAGGGAAAGCGCTATCAATGTTAATCTGCAGTTCTCGAGCCAATCGTCTACGCCACACATTGAGCGCACTGTAGACTTGTTCTTTGACGTGTCCATCTTCCCTGTTGGACTGGAGATTCGCTGGATTGAGCGCGTCGTCGAGGAACTCCGTAACGTCCTGGCTCGCCATACCGGTCGGAGTGCTGATGGAATCGAGTACGACCGTCGTCGGAATCGGTGCTTTCCTCGTAGAAGCTCGTTTTGATCCACTACTACAGGATAGCATAAATTTCTCTCTGCCTTGTTGGATAGCCTCGCAACGACCGCCGTTGTAGTGAATGGTAGTCACAGTCGTGGCATACGGTCCCATGTTTTCACTTCTAACGGATTTTTCAGAGAAGAAATTTCGTAAAACCATCGCGCGCGCCAATCTTTCTGATTCTGACTTATCCAATCCTTTTCCAGCACCGTAACCAGGCAAACGGTCGTAGTGCTTCTGTTTCACAGTTTTTGCTCCCGAACCTCTGAATACGTCCACCAATAAACCGATACCGATCCCATCGGGAACTGATCTCACTATATTAATCATTCCCATGGCGTAATTTGTGAGATCTACTGGTTCAAACTTGACTCCTGCGGCCACAGCCTGGCACGAATCGCACATACCGCGACAGCGGGATCGGTCGAATTTCTCATCGAAGTGCGCCATCAGCTGTGTGCGTCGGCAGTCGGCAACATTTTCGCAATACGTCACCATTGTGTTCAGAGATTCCAAATTATTTTGAAGAACGGCTGGATGCGGCCGTTCCTTCCTTGCGCTGTCAATCAACATGCTCCTCGCCTTTGACGCATCACCCCAGGTATAGAAGAGAATGCACAGGGCGTGCGCTCCGTCTCGGCCTGCACGGCCACTTTCTTGATGGTAAGCTTCCAGAGATTTCGGCATACTGTGATGAAACACAAATCTTACGTTTGGTTTGTTGATTCCCATACCAAACGCGACCGTTGCGCAAATTATCTGTGCTCTATCTGACTGCCAAGCTTCTTGATTTTCCCGACGCACTTTGTCCGTCAATCCGGCGTGGTATGGTACGGCTCTTAGCGCCCGTTTACGCCCTACACCAAATCGCTTGTGATCGCCCGCGGCTCTATCGATTTTATTCAGCTCATTTGCGACTCTTTCGCAGTCATTTTGACTGAAGCAATAGATGATACCACATTGTACTTTGCCGTTTCTCATCAGTCCACGTTCCACTATCAAGTCTTTGATCTTCAATATCATTTGCTTAGCCTTGAGTTTCGGGTGGACTTCGTACGTCAAGTTTATTCGGTTGAACGTATCAAAAAATCGAAGACACTTGGGAAGATTCAACTGGCGAACGATATCATCTTGGACTCTACGAGTCGCTGTCGCGGTCAAACACATGATCGGAGTCGTTGGGAAGAGGTGTTTCAAACCTCTCAACTCCGTGTAATCCTTCCTAAAATCATGACCCCATGCGCTGATACAGTGTGCTTCATCTAGAACGAAGCGGTTCAGCATACCTCTGCTGTAAAGTCGCTCAAGAGTGCTCTTTAATTTTCCACTTCGCACCACCTTCTCCGGTGTGACGTACAGTAGTCGAAGATCCGGTACTGGTGAACGAAGGTCGTCGTATATAGTATTATCACTCTCTTTGGCGGCCGATAGAACAGTTGCCGGTATTCCCATTTCGCTGAGATGGTGCAGTTGATCTTGAATCAAAGAAATTAACGGTGAAATGACCACGGTGATGCCCGGTTTGACGACGGCTGGTAACTGATAGCACAGCGATTTTCCACCACCAGTGGGCATCAGTACGAGACAATCCCGAGAAGCCATCGTGGCGTTCACCGCGAGTAATTGTAAACTTCGAAATGATTTGGCGTTGAAAGTCTCTCGCAACGTTTGTTCGCAGAGCTTACTCCATGCAAAGTTGGTGTGACCCCAATCTTTCGCATCCCCGCCCTTCATTTGACACTCTATAGGAGCAATGCTCTCACTGACATTCACTGCTCCGATTCCGTTCATCGGAATGACCACCTCCTCACCGATTTCTAGTTCTTCGTTCATTTCAGGGAAATCCTCAGCGGCGGGAAGAGGTCCCGTCCATGCATTGATGGACGGCGGCGGCTCGTATCGCGCTTCAGCTTGGAACTGCTGCGGTGCGTTCACCACCGGTCTGTTGAAATCTTGAGCTTGGTGCGTCGTACTTGGCGGCACGGCTGGTTGAATATTTTCAGTCACGTTTTCGCAGACTCGAATGATCGTTTCCGCTTCCACTCGTTGATGAATGAGAACCTTTCTATCACTATTTTTTACGGCTGCGTCGTCGTCCTCGAGCTGGAACACGATGTTTGCCAGAATCGGTTTCAGCGACTGCACATGCCCGATCCGATGAGGACAAGTGCGAAGGGAGTGCCCGTGTTCACAAGTCCAATCAGCTCCGGATCCATCCAACGGCGGCGCTTTGCAGCCCACCGCGTGATTCGGAACCGAAGCGCGAGCCGCCGAGCGTGCCGGCAGCCGGCGCGAAACCACATCACCCATACCCATACCCGCGGGAACGGACGGTGCGATCACCGAATTCGTGACGGCTCCACCCGCAGACATCGTGCGTTTGTGCATAACGACCGCGTCTACGTCTATATCCGCCATCATGTCTTCGTCGTCGTCGTCGAACGTGAGCGCCTCGCGTTCCGCCGCCGCCGCCTCCGCGCGCAAAGTCATCGTCCTCGCCGGTTCCGACCGGTTCGGCGCGCCGGCGACGTCACAATTCGACATCGTTCCTCGAGACGCGCGCATCACCGTCACGACGCGTTCCCCGGGATTTTCAAGGGTCAACCTCCGATACGGCGTTTTCAAAAACGTCATCGCTCGTTCGAGCCTTCCATCTCGAAGCGACGCCTCCTCGAACGCGTTCGCGTCCACGCGCAGGAGTTCCATCGGCACGACGCCTCGCGCGTCATCTTTCAGCGGCGCCGCGTGCGGGTTCTGTCCCGCGAGCGAGTACGCAAAGTCTCTCGCGCCGTTCCTCGTCGTCGTCGTCGTCGAGTCGACCGTCGCGCGCGTCATCTCGACGTCCACGCCGCGACGCGCACCGCGTCGCGTCCACGTCGCGAACTCCACCGTGATTCCCGCGCGGTCGTCGTCGCGTCGACGCGCGCGCGCGCACACACGCGCGCGGAGACGTCGCGTCGAGATGTGCCACCGTCGGTGCCTCGATTCAGAGTGACGACTGAAAATGTGAACCATTACAACGCCGCGGCGCTCGGCGACTCGACGCGTCACGCGTCGACGTGCGCGGCGGCGCGTTCGAAATCATCCTCTAAAGCGCTAATCTTGGTGAGGGCGTCGTGCGCGACGCCGGTTTGTTTCATGGCGTTGATGAAACGACCGGATGATTTGCCGAGGTGCGACGCGCACGCGGCCAAGTTTGCCAAGGTGTCGGCGTCCTTGGGGTCGAGGGCGATCGCCTCGAGTAAATCTCTCTCGGCGTCGTCGTAACTGCCCATCATCATCGAACACACGGCGGAACCGTTGTAAAGCTTAGGAGTCCACTTGTATTTATCACCGAGCTCTTGATAAATGTACGAGGCGTCTTGAATCTTTTTACCGCCGCTCGCGCAGTAGGCCCACGCGCACGCGAGTTGCGCGATGGTGGAATCGTCGTCGATTTGTTGCATCATTTTCGATTGTTTTTCCGCCAACTCCGGCCGATCCAGCTTACACAATAAATTCACCATCATCGCGTTTAATTCGAGCGACGACCCGGCGTGACAACACTTCATCGCCTCCGCGTAGTTTCCCTCGCGCGCGCGCATCGTCGCCGCCATCAACCGCGTCGTCGCGTCCTCCGCCGAGCCCTCATCCTCGAGCATCGCCTCGATCGCCTCCACACACCGCGCCTTCGCGTCCGCGTCATCACTCGATTCATACATCGCGAAGATTTTCACCGCTCGCATCGCCGAGGGCGCGTCGTCCGACACCTCGGACGCCACGATCTGCGCGCGTCTCGCGTCTCGCCTCCCCGTCAGTCGTCGTCATCATCCCCATCGTCTCCATCGTCTCGATCATCTCTCGCGCGACCGCGTCGCCGAACGCGTCACCGAACGCGTCGCGCGCCTCGCGCCTCGCGTTCGCGTCGATGTCTCCACGCACCGCGCCCTGTCCCAAGGCGGTTCTCGATCGCGCCGCGAACACGTCCCGTCGCACGGCATCCGTTCCTCGCGCCTCCGCGCACGCGTTCGCCGCCTCCACGCACTCGGCGTACGCGCCGATGTGGAAATAGTTTTCGCAGCGAAACAACGCCTCGGAGGACATCGGCGTCGAGGCGCGCGGGACGAACGCGTGCGATTAATGACGGTCGAACGTTTGGATGCGCCGCGGGGGCGCCGTGGGATTCGCGCGCGAGAAGACGACGGACGGACGCGAGGAGAGGCGGAGAGGCGGAGGGGAGGTGAGGACGGAGGTCTGGGCGCGAGGTCGAGGGGAGGATGCGGTCGAAGGCGCGGACGAGGACGAGGACGTCGGCGCGGACGTCCGCGATGATGGTGATGATGATGACGATGATGATGATGACGACGACGACGACGACGCGGGGACAGGAGACGACGACGAGCGAGGGACCGTTTTCGCGAGCGTCGGATTACCCGTATCGAGTGTGTGATGAACAGGTGGGAGATTACCCGACGGTGCAAAAGGACGGGACGACGGCGAATCGGGCGCGGTGCGTGTCGCTCGACGCCGGCGAGTTGGGATTCTGTCAAGGGATCGCGTACGACGCGTGCGTGCGAACGAATCCGGCGTCGACGCAGGATAAAAGGGTATTGACGATGTTTGAGAGGATGACCAAGAAACAGGCGGCGATGTCGCCGGCGTTGGCGGGAGATTCGGCTTGTTTATTGGTGATGGCGGAGTACATGTGCGCAGCTGCGTTTCCGAGGTGCCATCCGGATCCCGTCGAGTTGACCAAGTATTACGAGATTCCGATGTGTTGGGGATATTGTCTGAACTCTGTGTACGGTTGCACGGGGGAGATGGCGAGCGCTCAGAAGATATGCAACGCGTCGTTGGCCACGGGAGTGGTCGTATCGTCGGATCGACCGGACGTCAAGTGCACGAGTGCGGCGAGGTTGAATCAGCGCGTGGTTTTCGCCGCGGCCGCATCGTTACTGGTCGCAATCTTCGTCATTTGACGGCTTTTAGAATCTAGTCGTTTGTAGAATTAGAGATAGTCGCGAGCATCCGTCGCGCCTTCGCGTCGGTTTCGCGTCGAGCAGCCGCCGCCTCGCCCGGGATGAGGACACGCGCGTCAGACGCGCGCGCGCTGATTCGCTGATCCGCCAGAGATTTAGATCGGTGAGGACGACGCGTACGGTCTCCATGCCTCAGACCGCGGCGGGAGCGACCGAGGCGCGTCGAGTCGCGCGGCGTGCCATAGACTTTGTGCGGTTCCGAGACGCCAACGCGCACGGCGCGGCGTTCGAAGCGAGCACTCTGCGCGGGCTGCTTCAGAATGATCCGGCGTTCGACTCGCTCTCGCGACACAGACAAATCAAGAAAGAGATCACGGAGGCGTTCGCCGCTCTGGAACAGGTTCGTCGAGCGCTGCGCGATCGAGGCACGGGTGACTGGGAGGGCGACGGGCGCGGTCTTATATTCATCGAGTTGTGCTCAGGCCGGGGATTCGTGTCGCTCGCTCTTGCTGATGCGTTTCCGAAAGCTAGAATATATATGATTGATTGCGACACGGATATGGATGTGAGCCACGTGCGCGCGTTCGGACCGGATCGAATTTCGTTTCACGCGTTTGATTTGTTTTCGAGCGAGTGCGAGGCGTTCGTCAGAGACATCGTCGCTGACGCTCCGAGCGCGAGTACTGCCGTTCTGGTGGGCGTTCATCTCTGTGGTGCGCTAGCGGATCGCGCTATTTCGTTGTATGAGAGCGTAGAGCGCGTCGCTGCCTTGGTTTTAGCGCCGTGCTGTCTTCCACGTCGAAGGCGGCACGACGTCCCGGGATTTCACGTGAAGGATATCGCAAAGGCCATAGCCAACGGCGTGACTCCGCACCAGTGTTGGTGCACCCATCTGTATTTTAGACTGCCGAGGACGTCGAAAAGAAATATGCTGATCGACCACGATATGCTCTCTCAGCAAAACACATTTCTGATTGCGCGCCGAACCGAAGAACTCGCGCTCGACGGTTTGTCTCTGGCGCCCAAAGTCTCCAACTCCATCCTCCCAGGCCGATCACGCGCCAAGTGGCGCATAGTAGCAAAATAGTGAGCGCTTAGTCGTAGTTTGTAGAATTTCTCACCGTGCTCGAGTGCGTTTCGTTCAGATCTCGCGCGAGCCCAGTGGGCTGCCCACTAGGCTTCAATTGAAGAGCTGATGAGTCATAAACCAATCGGAGCGCGCTCGACGTCAAAACGCGACGGCTCGTCTCGACGCTCGCTCTCAGCTGAGACCGAGACGCTCTTGACAGCTCGCTTTCGTCGGTGGTCGGTCGATAAGCGCTCATCCTCGCCGAATCGCTGAGTCTACCGACGCGGAATGTTTGCCGTGACCTCGACGCGCGTCGCGCTGGCTCCGCGCATCCGCGGGGTTGAGCGACGAAAGAACCCGGTCTCCGTCTCCGCGAGTCACGGACCGGTGAATACGAACAGAGCGAGCCCGATCATTCGATCGTACACGGTGCGTACGAGGTGCCCCATCGACGCCGCCTCTAAACCGAATTAAAGTGGTTGGAGACTTATTTAAATTAAAACTGACCGCGACGTAATCGCACTACACCGAGACGACGTGACGCCTCACGTGACGATGAAAACGATTAAACTGACGATGATGTTTCAATTATATACAGGATTCGACGACACAACGACGATGCGTGCGCAGCTCGGTCGTTGATACCACGCCCAAGGCGCGCTCGAAGACGGTGGCCAGAGCGACCGAGTCTCCATTCTCGAACATGAGTGTCCAAACCAAAACTGCGGTGTACTTTTTCCTGTGGTACTTCTTCAACATTGTCTTCAATGTGTATAACAAGTCTACCTTGAACGTGTTCCCGTACCCGTGGTTGATTTCAACCTTGCAACTTGCAGCGACCAGCCTGTGGATGTTGACAGTGTGGGCAACGAAGGTCCAGCCGAAGCCAGTAGTGTCAAAAGTTTTCCTGTTAGCGGTCGCTCCCGTGGCTTTTTTCCACACCGTCGGGCACGTTTCTGCGTGCGTGAGCTTCAGTAAGATGGCTGTGTCGTTCACACACGTTATTAAGGCGGCAGAACCGGTGTTTTCAGTCGTTCTCTCTGGTCCGCTCCTCGGCCAAACGTTTGCTCCAGCGGTTTGGTATTCTCTGATTCCCATCGTCGCCGGTTGCTCCATGGCTGCCATGAAAGAAGTGAGCTTCAATATCACGGGATTTCAAGGTGCAATGGTGAGCAACCTCGCCATGGTGTTGCGAAACATCACGTCGAAGAAGTCCTTGAACGACTTTAAGCACATCGATGGGATCAACTTGTATGGTATTTTGGGTATTATTGGTCTCTTTTACTTGGCTCCGGCGGCTTATATTGTTGAAGGTGCCCAATGGTCTGCCGGTTACGCTGCAGCTGTTGCCAAGGTTGGCGAACAAAAGCTCTGGCAGATGCTCTTCCTGTCTGGTATTTTCTATCACTTGTACAACCAAGTCAGCTACCAGGCACTCACGAATATTACCCCTGTAACTTTCAGCGTCGGTAACGCTCTCAAGCGCGTTGCTGTGATCGTTGCTTCCGTGATTTACTTCAGAAATCCGGTCTCCCCTCTCAATGCTGCAGGATCTGCGTTGGCGTTGCTGGGCGCTTACCTGTACACCAAGGCGTCTGAGTCGAGCGGGAAGACGCTGTCACGATCGAAATCAGCCTACAACGCTCGATTCAGAGCGACGACAGGATTGACGCTCGATGAATAGTTTAGAGTGCATTTTCTAAAACCTTTGTTATACAAACGAAACGTAAATACTGGTACTGGTACATTCATTCTAATCTTCTATTCTAACATCTGCGCCGCCTCGTGGAACTCGGTCAGTTCTTCCTTTCGCCTCGAATCCGGCAAATAATCAGCTAGACGCATGAACAAATCGGTTTCTCCGTTGCATAGTTCATACGCGCGTGCGTAGAACGATTTTACGGGCACATCACCTACTTGAAAGTCCCTCGCCGCGGTCCTTAGTTCCATGTAAGCAGTTTCGCCGATTCTGTGCACGACTTCTAGAGCCAACTGCGCGCTCGTGTCAGGAATCTGACCTTTTCGTGGCTTCGAAACACGTTTAGAATTCCGCTCAGTGATAGATTCGACGCTAGCCTGTTTCTCAACGAACTTTTGAATGAGTTGCGAGACCTCTCCATTACCAGTCACGAATTCATTTTGTGCTTTATCGACCGACACAGAGGTCTTCTGACACCGATTGTTATCGTCGTTAAGCGACGCATCGGACTTAACACCTTGCTCTGCTCCACCAGTGACTTGACCACCGCCGTTGCGACTATTGATACTTCTTCGTCGACCCCACGCGATGATGGAAAAACGTGGATCGTTATTTGATTTCGCTTTCGGTACACCATGTTTAAAACGTTTATTCACCTCTGACGTAAACGCAAATACATCACCATTGTTCTGTGGAAAGGTGAAGGTGTTCCCACTGGGCTCGTGAAGGAAAATCAGTTCTCTCGATCCTCCGAACGATGCGCCCATCGTAAAATCTTCTCTCTGGGCTCTACCACCGTAGGCGTGACTGTCGTGATGAAAGGGTTTCCAATCAGTTCCATCGCGATAAAAATTCATTCGAGTTGCGTACACCTCGACGTCAAAATAGTCTGACATCGCGTCCACCACCCTCTGAAACGTTTCCGAGAAGTCTGGGTTCTCGTGCTTCAAGTGCTTGGACCACTCCACCATCCCCCCGAGTTGAGCGGCTGCCTCCATCTCGCGCCCTAGAGATGCGAGCAATCCATAATCACGACCCGAACAGTGAAAATAGGGTAAATAAATCGCATTACCGGACAGCACCGCTTCGAAATCTGCCAACAGCTGCCCATCGACCATGCTTCGCTCACTTCTGAGCGCTTTGTTGGCGAACTTGAGCGCATCGTTTCTACTCTTCCCGCCAACAGCGTCATCCCCATCCTTCTTACGAACGAATTTGGGGGCGGAGGTCGAATCCATACCTTTATGTGAACGTTCAACGTTCGAGCGACCGTCGCCAACGACCACTGAGGCCCCCGATGACACCGGCCTCGACGTCAAATCACGAAGCTGTAAACCCTGGGCGTTCGTTGTGACGACGAGCTCGGACATCCGTCGCGCGCCGTCGACAGTCGATGACGCCGGCTTGGTGAAGGGCGGCGCGGGAAACGCATGATATTAGTTTAATCGACGAATCATGACGCTAGAAGATACCATAGCCCGCTATGAAGCCACCAAGCGCGCCGCAAAGGAGAAAGCTAACGCTGCGCTCAATCAGGCAAAGGAAGTCATGACGCGCGCTCAGCGCGAAGTGAACAACGCCCCGGCACCGGTGATGATGGACAGATACTTGACGGAGGGCGGATTCGTCGACCGCGAAGCCTATCCGATATTCGTCGAAAGAATATCGGTTGGGGCAGTAATCTTTTCAAAGAGCTACGCATCTGACGCGTGGTTGTATCTCAAGAATAATCATTTATTGCTCTCTTTATTTATGGCTCACCCGAAACATCCATTCTCTCGTTCTGAGCGCATGGTATGTCTGTTCTGCTCCGTGATCATGGGTTACGGATTAACTTGTGCGTTTAATTTAATCTCCGGTGAGCCAGACAGGACGGTCGTGTCTGTTGTCGTTGGGGGCATAATTCAAGGCTTGTATGACGCCCTGCTTAGGATGTTCGCGGAATGCCTGTGTGTGCAGTCATGTCCTCGGTGTATAGTTAAGTGTTTCGAGATGTGTGGAAGAATCGGAATGGTGGTACAGTTTTTACTTGGGTGCCTTGTGCTCTGCATCGGCTTTGTGGCGTTCGTAACCAGCATGAGTTTTACTGCCCTCGGGGGAGTTTCCTGGCGCTTTGCCCTCTCTAAAGCATCTTCGTGGATTGTTGCATCGATGGTCTTTTCTCTGATAGCTCATCACTACGCGCGTTCGAGCCAAATGCGACCGAGCGCCGAAAGGCATACTTTTCGTGAGAAGGAAGAGCATCTTCGCTGGGAGACCGCGTCGGAGCCGTGCTGCTGTGGTTGTCTTTTTCCTGCTCGAGCACCGAGTTACTTTTGGAACTATTATATTGGAGAAGATCGCACCTATGACGATCTACCGCCACGAGCGCCAAAGTACGCAATCACGGTTTGCGGTTGTTCTTGCGGAAACGAAGAGATAGATGAAGCTCCTGGAGAAGAGCTCAATGAACTCTAAGAAGTGTGAACAGGTGGGTTGGGAAGTTGTAGAACGTTTTATCCTTGGGTGAAATGACAGTACTCATATTTGTAATCAACGATTTATGCTTCCAAAATGTGCTCGGCGAAAACTACGAAACGCCAACCCGAGGCCATCTTGTACCTCACTCCTCGAGTTCACCTCCGCAGCTGGCGCGGAATTCGTCAGGTCGAGGCGCATGGTGGTGTCTTTAAGACGTGTGACGATGATCGCGCGGCCTGTTGATCGCGCGGAGCCGCGCAAATCGCACGCGCGCGGCGGCGTTCCCACCACTTCCAGCTCACACGTGCGGAAACGTGCGAGCGTTCAGACTCGCGCCGCGGACGGCGCGTCGACGCTGACGTACGTCGCGGATAGTGTCATCGGTAGCGGTCTCGTTCTTGCCCTCGCGCGGTCTGGGACGAAGTATAAGTCGAGAGTGGAAGAGGGCTGGCTCGCGATCAACGAGTCTAGTGAAGCCGAGTTCGCAGAGGAGGACGATTCAAACTTGCGCTGGACTGTGGCGAGCCTCGTGGGTTGCGTGCCCTTGGTGGCGTGGCTTGCGTGGATACTGCCGGTAATTTCGGTTGGAGATTGGGATACGGAGCAACGCGAAGGAACGATTCCGCAGACGGAAGCGTTCAAGTTTGCTGCGGTGTATTTTCTCGCGTACGCCACACACGGTTTCAACATGTCAGATGGCGTCACGTGGTTTGTCACGTTGTTGTGCGCGGCACACTTGCAATTAGAGAAAACAAACGCTATGCTTGTTCCAAGTGAGGCGGGCCCACTGAACCCTGCGATAAAGCGGTCCAACATGGAAAAGGATACAACTCGGCGGAACTTTCTGAGCTCGCCAGCCAAGACTAGCGTTGAGAAACCGAACGGTGATGCGAGAGACGAAACATCCGTACAAAGTGCATTGCAGCTCGGTCGCGCGCTCGGTCAAGCACGTGTGGCGGCGAGACAACTTGGGGAGAGTATTGCGGAAGGCAAGCTACAGGCAGAAATTGAACAAGACGCGCTCAGAACGGAGGAAGCTCTCAAGCAAGAAGCTGAACTACTCTCGGGTAACCTTGAAGAATGGGACGCACGTTTTCGATTGAGAAGGATGAAGCGATCGGACCTGTTGGAATTAGCCCGCGCACGAGGTCTGAAAAGGTATTCCAAGTTGAACAAGGTTGAGCTCAGGGAAATGTTGGAAACGACGCTGTTTGAAGAGTAGTTACACGAACTTTTACAAGGTTAGTACAGTTGTTACAGGGTGTTTCAGGCAATCGTCGCACTCGTCCACCTCGAGCATTTTCAAGTCGTCCACCCTTCCCACGAGGCGATTTTCCACTTTTCAAAAGAGGCATCCGCGCCCTCGCTCGACAACTCCTGATTGCAGAGCGCCTCGCTCGACATTCCAAGCACAAACTTTGGCCTCTCTATTCTACCTTCTCGAACCGCCTCGTTCAGCTTCTTTAACACCATTAACCCGGTGTGCGGTGGCATGTAAAAGTCGAGAAGAAGCACGTCCGGTTTGAACCGCTCGATTTTCTCCAGAAAGTCCTCGCTCGTCCACTCCTGCACGAGGTCAATCCTCTCGTACGTCTCCGTCTCCAGTCCACTGGACAAAATGGACCCGATGTCGTAGCTATCTTCGAACGCCAACGCGCGAATGGTCGCACCGTCGGACTTCCCCGACGAAGACATTCGAGCGCTCCCACGGCACGCCCGCGTCGCCCCGCTCGCGACGACGAGGTCGACCCCACCGCACGTCGCGTCGCCACCAATCTTTTCAGTCTTCAAACGCAACCGTCTCCTCGCTTCGCTCACCAACCCCGCCACCGATCGCTGCGCTCGCATCCACGACGCGCGCTCTCGTTTCGATTGAATTATTTTCCGCGCCCTTTTCGCGCGCGCGCACCGCGAGACACCGTCTTCCGACGCCGTCGTCTGCCGCCCGGTCGTTCGTCTTCCCGCGCTTTTTCCCGCGCGACCGCTCTCGAGTGTGTCCTTCTCCATTGAGTCACGAACGGTCACACGGGTGCAGGGCACCCTCGCGAATCTCCGATCGATCGATCGCGTCGATGGCGTCGATGGCGTCGTTCGGGTCGTTCGGGCCGAGACTCGGCGCGGCTGTCGGTCGGTCGCGACGTCGTCGGCGCGCGACAGAGCGCGAGCCCGCGGACGGGTCGCGCGACTTGATGAGCATGGGGGCGTCGCCGAGCGAGCGAAATCATCGGTTCGCTCGCGCGGCGAGAGCGCGGTCGCGTCGACGGTGGCGACGCGCGGTGCTGCGAAACGCGACGATCGCCGCGCTCGTCGCCGTGCTCGTGTTTTTGAAGATGTTTTATCCGGGTGACCAAACGCTGCGGAGCCTGAGCGAGTCGTGGATGCGGTTGATGTTTTCGCGACGTGGAATTTCGTTCGGTAAGGTGTACGAGGCGAGATTCGAGGGGAGCGTTCGATTGGAGGCGGGCGACGGCGCCATCGAGGTGACGAAGAGGGAGTACACGGTGCAAGGGAAGATTCCCGACAAGCCAAAGTGGAGGGATGATTTAAAGTTGGAAAATCTCGTCGACAAGGAGAAGAGAGGCAGAAGAAAGTGTTATTTTTACGTGTACGTCGACGAACCCGTGTTGGTGCTTCACGATGATGGCCAAGACTTGGTTTACAACTTGGAATCGGCAAAGGAGGAGTTGGACCTCGAACAGTTTAGGTGTAGGTACTTCAAGGGCGTCATGGAGCCCGAGTCGGGAGGTTCCATCACGAGTAGAGAGTGGGAGTTGTTAGAAGAAAGTGAATCTGGTGGTAAAGTCGCTTTGATGAGCTCGGCGACGACGTTGGGAATGCTATCCGCTTACCACAAGACACTCGCCAACCATCAGGCTTACGCCAAAGACCACGGTTACACTTCAATTTTAGCATTGATTCCGAAGAGTATGTTGGCGGGTAGATCAGGAAAGTTCGCTAAGCACATCGCGATGGGAGTGCAATCTACTCGGGGGATGTATGATATGGTGTGTCACGTCGATCTCGACGCGTGGTTTGCCAGTTGGGATCCGCTCGGGTGGTATTCCCGACACTGGCCAACGGAAAAGAGTTTGTTCTTTGGTGATACTGGCCAAGTATGGTTGAATACTGGTCTGATGTGCGCTAGATCGAATGATTGGGTAACGGGTATGTTCGAACGAGTGGTTAACGCCGTGTATGAGGTGGGTGTGGACGAAGGAGGAAACACTGTAAAATACGGTTTCAAGCGAGATCAACCCGCCATGTGGCACGTTCTCGCTTCAGAGTGGGCTACCGATCCATCCAACCCGGTTCCGTATTTCGGATCAAAGTGTAAGTTGTGGTCGGAGTGTAATCCAGACGCGAATCCCATAGAGTGTTGGCACTCGTGCTTTTGGGATGCTCTGCAAAGGGTACCACGTGGTTGGAATGGTTTACATGACGTCAACAAACTTTCGAACGTTTTCCTAGATTCTCAACATAACACGCCAAAGATGCATCGCATGTGTTTGGCCAGTTGTCACAGCGTGCTAAGTCGTGCAAACATGGAGGCTTGTTCTATGAGTGGACGAAGTGATTGCTTCCCGAAGGACGTCGACAAAATGTCTCTTTGCGATGGGGAAGGTTGCCTCCGTCAACTCTCGTCGGGCGGCGGTGCGTGGCTGAAACACACCGGTCATCAGCATTGGCGCGATAATCTGCCGACGTGTATCCCACTTACGAAAGCGGATGCAATGAAGGAACGTAAGTCCTACCTGAGCCTATGCAAGCGAACTACCCAACACTAGTTGGGTACCTTAGAATGTTTGTACAAACGTAGAAATATATTAGCGTTGGGATCTATTTTCCCATTACATGTCGTCATAGAATAGTGTCTGGCTTATCCCTATCGTCCCCGTCATCTTCAAGCGGCGCTCTCTCTACCTCTTCATCTATTCGTGAACCGAATACATCAAGTTCTACCTCTTCATCAGAATCCGTAGACGGATCCCAGTCTAAGCCCACCTTTGCGCGCATCGCGTCTTGCGCTATCACAGCAATTCTATAACTAACAAATAAAGTCATCACGAGTCCGAGGACGTAAAAAACAATCTCAATTGCAGTTGCACCTTCTGATCCACTCGCCCTTCGTCCAGTATCTCCGATGTAAACGTACACAAAGCTCGATGGAAGTAAACCCACGAGCGTCGCCGCGGCGTATGACACGAACGGTACAGAAGTCAGACCGAGCATGTAACTAGCCACAGTGAACGGTGAGAAGGGAGACAGCCGGACAAGGATCACAATCTGAGAGCCATCATTGGAAACCGCCTCATCTAGCGCTTTGAATCTACCTCCGTGGCGCACAAACATCTTCTCTACCCAAGGTCTGGCCACGTATCTCGACAACGTAAAGCTCACCATGGCGCCGACGCTCGCACTAGTGACACAGAGAGCCATACCCCACAGCGTCCCGTAAAGGATTCCAGCCGTCACACACGTTGCGCTGGCGGCTCCGGGAATGACACCGAACGACGCCACCACGACGTTCAACGCGAAAAACTTCACCGGGTTCTTCACGTGCGGCACAATATCCTCGACCAAGTCAATCTCCAGTCGAGTCGACGCGTACACGAGACCGCCGACCAGGACGACGACGCCCAATAAGATGCTAACCATCTTTACCATCCTCCACGCCGTCATCTCTCCGGGCGCGAACGATCCCACGCCCCCGCTCGTCCCCGTCCCCGCCTTGCCGTGCCCACACGATTCCCCCGACTCCCGTCCGTCAGCCTCACCGAGGAGCACGCCCGCTCCCGGATTGGGGCGCAACCGCGCGGCCCCTCCCGTGGACGACATCGTCGCCATCTCCTCGACTCGCGCCTCCCGACGTCCGCGCGCGCAGTGGCGACGCGACGCTCGCCCTCGACACGCATGAATGAATCGACTTCAGTCCCCCGACAACACCTGAAAAACCCGCCGGTACTCGTACTCTGGACTGAGAAAACCCATCAAATGCAAAACGTCGTCGTGGTCCCCGGTGGCGCGCCGAGACGGTTGCGTCGGTCCGACGCTCGATCGTCCGCGTCCTTCATCCGCGCGCGCGGGCGAACGGTGGGTGGGCCGGTGACGATGGTGGCGCTCGCGATGACGCGGGCGCGGGCCGTCTCGGTGAAGGCGACGAGGAGAAGGCGAACGGACGGGGCGGTGAAGATGAAGATGGGAAGGATGTCGACGTCGACGAAGAGCTTCGACGAAGAGCGAGTCTCCGACGAGACGTCGATCGATAGGCGAGCGATGTTGGGAGGTAAAGTCGCGTTCGTGTTCGGGGAAGCGATCGCGTTTCCTTGGCTCACGGAGAGCGCGACGCGACCGAAAGCACCGGGGGACGCCGCGCTGAGGCCGCTCTCCGCGGCGTGGGTTCGGTCGCTTTTGCCGGCGGAGAGAGACCTCGAGACGATGCTCGAGGCGAATGAAGCGTTGGAGAAGGGTGAGCGTGCGTTGAGTGAGGGAGACGCTGGGCGAGCGATCGAGGAGTTGAGCAAGATTGAAACGCTGGTTCCGAGGGAGTATAAATTAAATCAGAGAGCCGGACTCGCTCTGTCGGAGGCTCACAAGCTCGCGGGGAATAATAACGAATACTTGGAGTATAAAAACCGAGTTTGGTGGTGGGGACGAGGATTACGGTGGCCAGGGTGGTACATCATCGCATATCTGAGCGCAAGGAGCGCCTACTTTGACGCCAAGGATGATGACAACGCCACGTTTACGATGCAGGAAGCCGGGATTTTGGTTGTCCTTTGGATCGGTCTACTCTTCCTCCTCGTCGAGTACGGTTTACCAGATTATCAAATTTGAGCGGGATAGCGTGCGTTGCATGATTGGATTAAATATTATATGTTTGTTTGCTTTGAAATCGCGGTAGCTCTTACTTTGATTGAGTCCGCGCATTCTTGTGTGCTTGAGGTCGCTTCATCGCGAGATTCCTTTACGCTGCCACCGAAACGGGATCGGTGTCGATTTGCTTCACATTCACGTCCTGTTCACCAGTGGGAAGGTATTCGAGCACAAAAGAGAACGCCACGGCGATCACGGAACCGGTGAAGGGGCCGATCGCAAACACCCAGATGTTTTTCCAGATGCTGTGCGACGAAACGGGGGGAGCGGCGCGCTTGCGAGCACGAATGGACGCGACGACCGCCGAACCAAACGATCTGGCCGGATTCACGCTGCATCCATCGATCGTCATCAAGACACTATGGCAGATGTACACCGCGAAGCCGATCGCGATCGCGCACTGGGCGCGGTTCGCTTCCGTTTGAGGATGAATCGCGACCTGGAGCACGACGATACACAGCAGCGCCGTCATGATGGCCTCGCCGAACCAAGCTTGCGCGGTCGTGGAGTTGGCGCGGATCAAGTTGCTTCCAACGCTGCCAAAACCACCATTATCTTCGGAGCCTTCGATCAAGAGGGCGAGGAACGCGCACGCGATGGTAGAACCGACGAGCTGAGCGACGCCGTTCATCGCGAATTGCACCCACGACAAATTGTCATTGAGCGCCAAGGCAAAGCTGACGGCTGGATTGATTTGCGCGCCGCTATAATGCGCGAAAGAGTACACCAAAGTCGAAATAGTTACCCCAAACGTCCACGCGATCTGTTGGTCGTCCACACCGTTCATAACCGTCCCCACGCAGGTGAACACGAACAGAAACGTGGCCAACAACTCCGCGGCTGCGGCTTGATAATTCAATCGCCTCGGCGTCCGTTCTTTAAATCTGAACCCGAACGCGCGCGGTCGCTCCTTCACGGACTGCACCTTTTTAAACATGTTTTCCTCACTCTCCGCGCTCGCGGTCGTCGTCGTTCGTCGAACGCGCCGTCGTCGAACGCGGCATCGCGCGATGCATGCATCACGCCCCGACGAATCCCGCCACGTGGACGTCCTCCGTGGACGTCTTCATCGCGTTCGATGGCTCTCGGTGGGCTCGAGTATGAGAACTCGGGAATGCGGGGGACTCGTGAAGGGTCCTGACTCGTCATCGATCTCTCGAACGTTCAAACGATGCGGTCGTTGCGCGCGCGCGTTCGTCGTCGTCGCGACGCGCGTGGACGAGTCGGCACACGCGGTCGCGGGTCCATGCGAACGTCGTGGACGCGTTCGATCGGGTCGGGGGCGACGGGGGCGACTGGGGCGAACGGGGCGACGGCGACGAGCGCGGAGGGACGGAGGTCTGGGACGAGGACGCGCGCGAGGACGGCGGCGAGAGGAGGGCGACGCGTCGAGGGAGGGACGATGTGGAGAGCGAGCGCGATCGGCGCGCGATCGATGCGAAGAGGATTGAGGGCGCGAACGGTGGAGACGATGGTGAGGTGGGCGGGAGCGAGCGAAGGGTGGTGGCGGAGCGGGGAGGCGACGATTTCAGGGACGCCGAGGGACGCCACGCGGAACGCGCGAGTTCGCGCCGTGAGCTCGTCTTCCGCATCCACCGGAAGAGAAGATGGTGCGTACGACGCTGGTTCCATCCAGGTGTTGCAAGGACTCGAGCCGGTTCGCAAACGACCGGGAATGTACATCGGAAGTACGTCGACGAAAGGTTTACATCACTTGGTATGGGAAGTGTTAGACAACTCTGTGGATGAGGTTCAAGCGGGACATGCGAGTCACGTGAGAGTAACGGTCGAATCAGACGGTTTTGTCAGCGTGATGGATGACGGTCGTGGGATCCCAACCGATATCCACCCTGTTACCGGCAAGAGTTCGCTGGAAACGGTCCTCACCATTTTACACGCCGGTGGTAAGTTTGGTGGAGATGATAGTGGATATCATGTCTCTGGTGGTCTTCACGGGGTAGGTATTTCCGTCGTCAACGCTTTGTCTGAGACGGTGGACGTGACAGTGTGGCGAGATGGAAAAGAGCACGCACAGTCCTTCAGCCGAGGCTTGTCCCTCGGACCGATGACTGAGAAACAACAGCAGGGATCTGGACGACAGAAGGGAACGATGATTCGTTTCAAACCGGACGATCAAATCTTTGACAAGGTGAAGTTTGACACTAATATCATTCGCACGAGGATGAAGGAGTTGGCGTTTTTGAACAGTGGGACTGAGCTGCACTTGAGAACGTATGACAAGAAGACGGATTCTCACAACGATGAAAAGCTGCTTTTTGCGGATGGTCTGAAAGATTATGTTTTAGATTTGACGTCCGATGCGACTCGTTTACACGACCCGATTACGTTTAGTGGGGTCATGGAGGGAGTACGCGTCGAGGGGGCACTTTGCTGGACCGCAGACTCGTACTCCGACACGCTGTTGGGTTATGCAAACAGCATCCGAACCACCGACGGTGGCACCCATCTCGATGGCTTAAAATACGCTCTCACACGATCGATGAATGCAATGAGTCGTAAAGCAAAGTTGCTGAAAGATTCTGATGGCAACCTAGGCGGAGATCATGTACGCGAAGGCTTGTCCGGTGTAATCGCCGTTTGGGTCCCTGAGCCAGAATTTGAGGGACAGACGAAGACAAGATTAGGTAACAGCGAGGTTCGAAGAATCGTTGAAACTATAGCTAATGATGCGGTAACGACTCACATGGAGTTCAACCCCTCAGTCCTGAAGTCAGTTTTCGCCAAGGCGCAGTCTGCTTACAAGGCTGCGGAAGCCGCGAAGAGAGCGCGAGAAATGGTGAGACGTAAAACGGTGTTGACGGCAAACCGTTTACCTGGAAAATTATCGGACTGCTCGTCTTCCGATGCTGAGCGGACTGAAATATTCCTTGTGGAGGGAGACTCAGCTGGAGGTAGCTGCAAGCAAGGGCGCGATAGAAGTTTTCAAGCGGTGCTTCCGTTGCGAGGTAAAATCATGAACGTTGAGAGGAAGCTTGATGCAGCCGCACTCTACAAAAACACTGAAATTACAAACATGATTTCTGCCTTGGGACTCGGTGAAATGGGTGAAGATCTCGATACAAGCGCTCTTCGATACTCGAAGATAATCATCTTGACGGATGCTGACGTTGACGGGGCACACATCAGAACATTGCTACTCACATTTCTCTATCGTTACCAACGAGACTTGTTTGAAAAAGGGTACGTGTACGCCGCTGTTCCGCCACTTTACAAGGTCGTAGTCGGAAAGAAAGAAACGTATTGCTACGATGAAGATGACTTGCAAGACGTTCTCAGTAGCCTTCCAGAAGGAACGACGAAACACATCCAGAGGTTCAAGGGTCTCGGGGAAATGATGCCAGATCAGCTCTGGTCTACGACCTTAGATCCAAAGACTCGTCTCTTGAAACGCTTAACGGTAGAGGATGCAGCTTCAGCAAATCATATGTTCTCCACACTCATGTCAAAGGACGTTGATCCGAGAAGGAAACTTATCACAGAAGAAGGCTCAACACTCGCCTCTCTTGATATTTAGTTCTGTTGCTAATTTAACCTCAAACCTAGCAATGAAAAATGATGTAATAAAGCTGGCGCACTCCAAACCTTGGCTTCATTTCCTCGATAAGTCACCCCGGAGCACGGCGCTCACCTGTTCACTGATCGAGACAGCGCGCTTTGCAGACTTGAACGGTTCTACCGTTCGATGATCATTCGAAGCTACTTCGCCGTCGTTGAGACGACTACTCAGTAAATCGACATTTTGCTTGAGGGCATCAATGTCTACCCTCAATCCGTGTAGACACTCTCTGATACTTGCCAAGTCTTGTGACTTGCGAGGCGGTTCGAATTGGTCTCGGAGAGTTTTCGTATTCGAAGTCAAGCTGAGCGCGCTGCGGATCACGTCGCCTGGACTGTGCGTTTCTAGATTTTCTCGTTTAGCGCTACCACCTGTAGCTGTGGGCATCGTGTTCGACTATGGATGTGTTTATGTGACAATAAAACGACTAGTTGCGAGTTCGTGCCTACGAGGCTCAAAATAATTTTCTGGTTTTCACAGCATCATGCCCATGCTTAGGTTGTCTCTCGGTCGTCTCGAAATTTGAAGCGCAGTGCCTTATCCTTCAACTTCAAGAGTTGCTCACGCTGTTCGGGTGATAACTGCTCGACAACGTCTTCGTTCAAGTCACCAGAAACGCCCCTCTTGTCCCCGCCCCCTCTCAGAGAATCCACGTACTGTTCCCATGAAGAGATAAACTCACGCCATTGCTTCTCTTGGATCTTATCACTGCGTAGATGGAGTCTGAATTCTTCACGGGCATATGCACTCCCGAGTTCCTTCATAGGGCCTGGGAGAGTGCGATGCGTTCGCAAGATCTCCCTATACAGCGAAAACACCCTTTTCACACCACTCATTTTCCTCCAATTCTATGCCTCACTCGCTGAGTCTCGATGTCGAACCTTTCTACGTGCTACACTTTCCTCGTTTTCGTTCCCTACTCGTCGCCTCCCCCCAGACGAACTTATTCCGCCTGGAGCGTGGTGGGTTGATTGAGAACGCCGAGCTGTTCCTTTTCGAGTTCGATCAGCTGCTCCTCCCTGTGGAGTTGAACGATGAGCGGGACGACGAGGACCAAGAAAGACGTGCCAAACGTCCACGCAGCCTTTCCCGTGTGCACGGCCAACTTTCGAGTCAATCGCGGGGCGTCGCTCCAACCCAATCGCACGGGCTTCGCGCTCTTCGCCTCCACCGCGCCGATGTCGGGGGTGATCTCCATGCAAAGCGTCGACGACGCGCGGTCGATCCGGAGGTTTCTATCGAAGGCTTCGGTCGCCGGTGACGTCGGTGACCACGAGAGCGGCGATTCTATCCGGACGCGCGCGCGCGTTCGAGCGGACGAAAGTGCGGGACTCGACCGCACCGCTCGGGGCGACGCGCGAAGAAAAAAAATGAAAACGCGACACCGGCGCGGAGCGTGCGGGTCGGGCGCGTGTCCAAACCCTCATGGGGGACTCGCATCGAGTCGTGAACGGACGAGCGGACAGGACTGCGTTCCCAGAGCGACGAGGGCGCTCGAGCGCGGGACCGCGTCGACGCCTGTCGCGAGCGCGTCGTTCGACGTCAGGCGTCGCCCGAGGCGAGCGAGGTTCGAGTGGAAGATTAATCTTCGATACGTCTCGTCGCCGCGGTCGTTCGTGCGTCATGTCGTCGAATCCGTTCGCGGCGCTCGACGAAGACGCGCCGCGAGCGCCGGTCGCGAGCGCGAGTAAACCGACCGGCGCGAGCAAGCCCTCGAGTGGGTCCAAAGGTGCGCGCGATTGAATGAATGCGGGAGGACGAGGGGATGAAAATAATTTTTGCAGTCGTTCGCGCGAGACGCGATGCGCTTCTCGCGCGCGGGGTGGACGCGCGTGGGTCGGTCGAAGGATAAACCCCAATCGAGGTTCTGAGACTCCATGAGCGCGACGGACTGACCTTTATAAACTTCTTTCGTTCAAACAGCTTCCGCTCCCGCTAAGGGTAACGCCGGTAACGGGTCTAAGCCTGCGAAGGCGACTCGTGAATTCGAAGGCGAAGTCATCGGCGCCGAAGGCGGCAAAAGCTTCTACGCGAGAGGCGGCCGCGGTGATCATAAAGGTCACTCCCGCTCCGCGCGCCGCGGTCGCGGCGAAGGCGGCGAAGGCCGTCAACGCTCTCGACGTGAATTCGATCGTCGCGACGCCTCTGGTAGAGGTCACGATGGTCACCGCGGCGGTGCTGGTAAAGGCAACTGGGGAAAAGCTGGTGATGAGCTCGCCGATGTCAACGCTGTTGCGCCTGACGAAAGCGAAACCGAACCCGAGGCTGCGGAAAACTCCAACGTGCTCTCTTTTGCCCAAGCTGAAGCGCTCAAGGCTGAAAAGAGAGCTGCCCTTGCTAGCCAATGGAAAAAACCTGAAGCGAAGGTCCTCGATGGTTCTGCCCTCGATGGACTCAAGCTTGTCACGAACGAAAGCGGTGAAGACGATGGCTTAGACTTTGGTGCGACTGGCGTCAAGAGTAAGCGCGAACGTACCAAGAACTCAGCAGCCAAGCAAACTCTTGACGTGTCTTTCCGTGTTGCCCCGGCGCAAACGGATGAGAGGGAAGATCGGGGAGATCGAGGTGGCCGAGGTGGCCGAGGTGGCCGCGGGAGCAGAGACTCCGGTCGTGGTCGTGGTGAAAGCAAGGGTCGCGGCGGTCGTGGTGCCAACATCAAAATCGAAGATACCTCTGCATTCCCGACGCTCGGTGGCAAGTGAGCACATCACACCCCACTTCTGTCGGCTATACCATCGCACTTCAGCTTGTTCTGTTAGTTGACAAAAAGACTTACGATCTGAGAAGTATGTCGCAGTGGCGCGCAATTATATTCTACAGCGTAGTACTCGTGTACAGTTCATTTCTAATATTCACGTAGACGCTATATAAATTCGAACCAATCACAGTCCTATCTCCATTTGTAGGCTCTCGTTCACGTAGCTCGAAACTGTTGACCTCTTGCAGAGAGTTCGGTCGCAAATAAATCGTCGATGGGATATGAACGTCGAGATATCATTGAATTCTCTAGCCATAACGTTGATTTCACACCTCACGACGTCAGATGGGTTCCCAATAGTGCGCGTTTCGTCGTCGTAGGAGCGACGGCAAAGTCAACAGGAAGACTCAGTGTTTTCAAGTTGGATGAGGGTGGGATGGATCTGCTGCGGAGTTCCGATCACGCAAGTAGCTTTAAGTGCTGTACTTTTGGTGGCCATACGATTCCACAGCGTGAGATGTTCACGGGGAACGCGAATGGAGACTTGGAAAGTTGGGACCTGGAAAGTTTAGTAGAACCGACTGTATCTGTGAAAGCGCACGATTCAATGATCAATGCTATGGACGGATGTGGGGGCGGTACAAATGGAATCGGTGCTCCTGAAATCGTCACAGGTAGTCGAGATGGAACAGTAAAAGTATGGGACAGGAGACAAAGAGCCGCCGTGGCGATATTTAGATCGTGCTTAGAAAAGTCATATGAGTGTTGGTCAGTTGCATTTGGCAACTCCTTCGACAATAGCGAACGTTGTATTTTGGCTGGGTACGAAAATGGAGATATCAAAATGTATGATCTAAAGACAGGTACAGTTAGGTCTGAAGTAAACGTCTCAAATGGCGTTTGTAGTGTTGAGTTCGATAGAAAAGACATTTCAATGAACAAATTTGTCGCAACTTGTTTGGAGAGCCAGTTTGTGATATTTGACGGACGAACGTATAACGCAAGCGATGGATTTGCCTCACTCACATGTTACACAAAACAAAAAACAACGGTTTGGGCTATTAGGCACCTACCTCAGGATCGAGATGTGATGGCCATACTACTCGGAGATGGCACCGTTGAATTACACGAGTACGAGTACCCAGCTCGCCGAAGTCAAATCACCGCCGATGGTCAGACGAAGGGCATCATTGGCAAATTGCATCACGTCAATTCGAAACATCTTTCATCGCAGCCAATCAACGCCTGGGATTGGCATACCGAGAAAAAAGGACTCGCAGTATGTACGGGATTCGATCAGTACGTCAGAGTTGTGTTGGTTTGAATGCGAAAAATATAACGTGTTTAATCAGTACAACAAAGTTACTCAGTCTAGTCCATCAGAGTCTTGTTTGTTTTCAGCCATTACTTTCATTAACTGAGCCAGCATTTCCTGCATGTCATTGTTTGCTTTTTCACTATTGCGGACATCTCTCGCAGCTCTCCTGTGGAAGTCAGTCTGCTGGTACATGGATGCAGCTTCTGTTGAAGGAGGACTCGTATCAAGAACTGATCTAAAATCCGTGTAGGTTATTGCGCGGGGACGATCAGGGGGTACCTGACCAATCGCTACCTGTTTTCTTTCCATTTGGAGAAAATCTCTCACCGGACCATAAGCTGCCTGCTTGCACAAATCACGCAAATCACTTCCACTAAAACCCTCAGTTTCATCTGCAATTTTCCACAAAGGGCAGTTTTGATCCGGCGTGATAAAACCAGGCTCTAAGTTCTCGCCCTTAAGAGTCACACCCAGTACTTGTGCTCGTTGTTCCTTGTTTGGAAGACCCACCTCAAATGCACGTGGTAGGCGTCTCAAAATTGCTTCGTCAACATCCCACGGTCTATTTGTCGCCCCAAGAACCATAACCTGAGCGTTATCATCAGTGTCGAATCCATCCCAAAGCGTCATAAATTCGGTCTTCATCGTTGAAGTAGCCTCGTGTTCCCCTGACTTCCTCGTCCCCAAGAAAGAGTCGATCTCATCAATGAAAATGATAGAAGGCTGCAACTTCCAGGCCAACGTGAAAACCGCTGAAACGAGTTTCTGGGCATCGCCGAACCATTTACTTTGTAACGTGGATGAACGAACGTTGATGAAACACGCGCCCGATTCCTTAGCCAACGCTTTTGCCAACAGAGTCTTCCCCGTCCCGGGTGGTCCAAACAGCAGAACACCCTTTGCAGGCTGCAACAACTTTCCTCGGGCAAAAAGTTCTGGTCGCACAAGCGGAAGTATAACTAATTCATACAAGGAGCGTTTTACGTCTTCCAAACCACCGATGGAATTGAAAGTGACATCAATATGATCTGGGTTTGCAACATCAGATGCAATCGCATCCTCGTACACATTTGTATCTAGGTTAGGACGTCCCAGACGGCTCGCAAGCTCCTTTTTTCTCTCGATCGCCGCCTTACTCGTTTGACGATTAGGATCTAATCGCTTCAATCCAAAATTTAAAACGATCATCGACAAGATGGCGCTACAACCGACGAGGAACAGCTCCTGCAGAACGGAAGGCTGCCCGCCCTGGGCACGACTCATCTTGGCTGAACGGGCGTCAACGGAAGAAAAGTCGTCACTTCTTGCGCACGCAAACGAATATCGCGTCAAGCTTTCTCGTAAGAGAGTGTCTTAGGTCGTGCGCGGACGCCGTGGACGTGAAGTGGCGAAAGTTGACTTATGTGACTACAAAGCTTCACTATTCTTGGCTAGGAGGCGTCTTCAAACTTTCCGCGTTGAACATCGCTTCTCTCTTCGCTCGCTCTACCCAATTCATAGCAGCAATTGATCCTTCTCTGGACTCTAATATCTTCTTCAGCTCATCATACATCGGTCTCTCGTCGAAAACGCCGAGGAGTTCAGGGACGACCTTGTTCTCTGCGTCCGGTGACAGCGCAAAAGCCCGAAACTTGTCGGGGTAAACTTTCAGAGTACGCACGATCTCGCCCTGGATGCGCTGCTCGTTCAAGAAATAAACTTCTTCAAATTTACCCACGAAATCCTCTGCCCTCTTCTTCCAAGGTCCGAAACCGAAGTCTCCAATGATTGCACCGCTTGTGTTCCACTGTGGGTTGGCTATAATCTTTAGGCGGTACTTTTGTTTCTCAATATCACGTAAATCGTCCAGAACTTCAGCGGTAGGGAACGATACAATAACGTCAGATTCGAGTGTAATAGCGGCGACAGCATCTGCGTCGTCAATAATGCGCTGCTGGCATTTCCCACTCGCATCTTCGTTCAACTTTTTAAGCACCTCACCAATCATGGGGGCAAGCGCGCCGTACTGCTGTCTAATACCACCGGGCCAATCGTCAAGATCGGTTGCTCCGATGAGTGGTAAGTTCAGAGTGATCGACTGTGTCTCAATACCGTCCCCAAGCGCCGCTTTGATGGCTTCAGCGGCTTGTCCTATCTGTTCTTTCGTACTTATTGGTAGCGAAGGGGTCGAGCTCGCGGCGGTCACTCCGTGCACGCGGGATCGGTGGCGAGCATTCGATGGTGATCGTCGAAAACTTCTAGGGTGGCGCGTAAGCTGAGCGCTTTTCACCGAAGTCAACGTCGCACGCATGGTGGAAAAGCGACTTGAACTGCGGCCAAGTCTCATTCCGGGACGCTTCGGTACGAGTCGCCGAAGAGGAAGAACGGATGCGCTAGGAACATGAGCGTTCCGGAAAATGCTCGCGAGTTTTATACCGGGAAGAACATCTTAGCGCCGATGGTACGTATCGGTACTCTTGCTTCACGCCTAGTCGCTCATGAGTACGGTGCACACCTGGTCTACAGTGAGGAAATCGTCGACAAGCGATTCATGCATTGCAAGCGTGTACTTAATAAGGAGTTGCAAACTATTGATTTTATCGATGTCAAAGGTAAACTGTCCTTCAGGACAATACCAGAAGAGAGGGAACGTGTTGTTTTCCAGGTTGGAACAAGTTCAGCGGTCTCTGCGCTTCAAAGTGCCGAACTCGTAGCTGGCGATGTTGCGGCGATTGATGTCAACATGGGATGTCCAAAACATTTTAGTACATCTGGTGGTATGGGTGCCCGATTACTTGGGCAACCTGAATTGGTCAGGGATATCCTGACCACTCTCCGAAGAAACTTGCCCTCTGAGACCCACGTCACGTGTAAAATTCGGCTGCTGGAAAGTGAACAGGACACGATTAAACTGGCAAAAATCATAGAATCATGCGGCGTCTCAGCTTTTGCAGTGCATGGGCGCTATATTCCACAGCGCCCTAGAGAGCCAGCGCACTGGCATCTGATAAAGAATGTCGTAGAAGCTGTCGACTGTCCAGTGATTGCGAATGGAGACGTCCAATGTTTTGAAGATTTTGAGAGAATCAGAGAATGCACTGGTGCGGCTAGCGCGATGTGCGCGAGGGGAGCACAATGGAACTTGTCAATTTTCAGATCTGATGGTGTTCTTCCGAGCGATGAAGTCAAGAGACATTTTGTACGAAGAGCAATAGAGTATGACAACCCCTGGAACTTCACAAAGTTTCAATTGCGCGAAATCTTAGTGCACGAAAAGCGTATGGCGTCGAGCGAGGGTGATCGTTTGAATAAATGTAAGATATGGGAAGACCTAGCAGAACTTTATGACTTAGAAGATGTGCTGAAAGAAAGCCAAGAAAAGCGTCGGCGTGCTCAGCTGAGGGATGACTAGCTCCCTGAAAACATAGTTGTAGATGACATAGCATAAATTTCGATGGACAATATTTCATTCATCCTAATATACTTTACAAACTTTTACATTCTTGTCACAAAGTCTATCTCAAATACTGAGCAACGCGATGAGCACGCTCAAAAATTGGATCCAAAAAGGCGTTGCTGGACCGCTGGATTTCACTTATGAAGTGTTGCATTGCAGCTTCATCATCGAGTTCCAATGCAAACTTCGATTCGAATCTCAGTAACGCCTTCTCATAATCTTGATTAATGTTAATATCTGGAATATTCGCGTCCGCCATGAGACTGAAGAGGTTCAACAATAACACCACAGACTCGCTTTTTCGAAGGATATTGTATGCTTCACAACAGTAAGTTTTAAACTCGCTGAAGTACTCACCCATTGCTTCGACCATCTCTTTGCATAATTTCATCGAAGGCGGTGATATTTTAGGGTCACGACCCATGATGAAACCGAAATCGATGTGGAACAATCTTCCATCCGACGTCAGCATCAGATTGTCCAAGTGTCTATCACCCACTCCAAGTAGATAGGTCACCACAGAGTATCCAGCACAGCTCTTGACGAAATTTGTCATAGCTGTCACGGTGCATCCGCTCGGCCCACAAGGGTCTGGATTGTGTAAAGCTATGTACGTGGTCAACTTCTCGTGTTCTTTCAATATGTCTGCCAAGGCTCGTGACTTCACGAACTCGATGAGACCTGTGTCACTACCGGTAGCAAGTACACGATAGCTCGTCAACTTCAAATCAAGATTCTCTCGCTTTAAAATCTTATCCATCAGAGAAATCATCTGCACGCAGAGCTGATCTTGTCGCAGATCGTCTCCTTTCTTGAAAATCATCATCGCACGATCTCCAGTACTGTTCAGTTGAAAAAATAAAATTAATAATTGAAGGTGCAAAATAAATGGAAAAACTCACAGCGTCTGGAATGAAAGCTTCAAAGGACTAAGCGCCGATTTGAACACGTTACTTTCACTACCATCAAATGTTTTAGTCACCAATGCGAAAATCAAATCAATCTCGAAGTTCTTACCTTGCAACGATACCACTCGTAAGGACCTACAAATACCCAAAATAATTAATACACTCGCACTCCCCGAAAACTCGTGTAAACTTCGTACCGTTGGATTCAAAGGATTTGGAATCGACCGTGGAAAAGATGTAAGTACAGAACCTAGCGCGTTGTCGCTAGACAGTATAGCCTGATGATTGAAACAGTCAAATTCCGTAATTAATTAATTAATTAGATGGTTATTTGTAACGCACCCTCAAACGCTCAACTTTGCGGGCTCCACGTAATGTGTTGACTTCTTGCGTGATGATCTGTACATCAAGTTGATGAACGGATTCAAATCATCGTGAAAGCTTAAGACTCACCGTAATTTTTTGCATCAGCTCGTGTTGAAATTTCAGTGTATCCCAGAAACTTTGTCCACGCTTCCCCTTTGCACGACAAGCCCGCTCGAACATCGCAAATGCACTTGAGCTACGCTCGGCTGCTGTTCCTTCCCATCCAATTTGCAGATACCTATTGGAGAAAGCGTCAGAAAGAGCACATGGGATATTTAATTTAATTAATTTGGAGCTGCTCAAGGATGCCTGCCTTCCACGTACCAGTACAAATAATTGCCGATAACTTCATCTGCTACCGCACGTTCCACTAAAAATTTAGCTAATTCATTATCATCGTTCGTTTCGTATCGCAACGCCTGTAAGAGAACAGCGTCAAGTCGTCAGTCGGGAGAAATAATTAATAAAATTCGCTTGCAGAACACACACTGGACAGTGATCCAACACAGAAGGAGCGGGCCGTACCTGGACTAGTTGCAGTAAATACACCAACAGATCATCATCTTCAGCATGACGCAAAATCGAAACCGCATAGCGTCTCACATCACTATTTGAGAAGCTTGGTGTCAAAAGTTCCAGCGCAGTCGCAGGTCCGATGGGTGCCCACTCGTGCATGAGCTGCACTGAAGCCTTTGTTTCAGCTGGATCAGACCAATCGACGCATTTAAGGAATTTCGTTAGTGCTCTTGAATCGTGTCTCAGGGCGAATCGGAATTTCCAGAGCAGATTTTGGGATTCCATATCGAGAGGCCTCGTTGGTGGCAGTTGGATGATGGCGGAAAGTCTGCGCTTCTCAGCGCCGTCTGGCTTCAATTCCATATCAACCACTCCACGCCCAACGCTACGCGAAAGCTTTTGATGCTTCCGTTCGGCTGGATTTTCCAACATCAAATTCACTTCATCATCCACAAGCCAAGTTAATCGTTGCCAACTGACGATGTTATTAACTGGAGAGCTTTCTTTTGTGTCCTCATGGAAAATCACTGGATGCACATACACGGGTAGCTCAAGCAACAATTGAATGAAGTCATCTGTCCTCCGAGCAATGCGCGATTGTATTCCGCGGGCATCACGTATTCGGGAAAATACTAGATTATCCAACCAATTGACCGAGGGCAAAGTTCCTTGCTCATACTGCACCAAGAAACTTTCGAGACGCTGCAGCTCATCGTGCTGTTCCATGAATTTCACCCCGAGATGATGGTACTCGTTTAACTGCTCGCTTGACGTCGCTAACATCAAACATTGTGATCCTTGTAGTATTCTGTCATCTTCTCCGAAAACCGAAACTCTACTGCGACCCAATACAGAATATGGGATTCTTCTCGCCGAACGGACTTCGAATTCGATGCAAGTCTCACGTGGAAGGTCTCTGATCTTGATAGGAAACTTCAAGTTTTCCTTCCACTCCGCGACTCCATCGGCGTGAACGATCACAGTTGTACAAACTTCACTCGTTAAAGCTTCGTCTTTCGCAGCGAGTCGTGCACTGACAAAGATTTCATTTTCGACTGAAGTGATTTGTGAGTGAGGGAGTTGACCGCACAAGGCCGTGATTCGCACACTGAAGTCGAGAGACACATCGCTACTCAGAAACACTTGACCATCACTGCCATCAATCATCTCACTCACCATGGACCGTACTTAGCCAGGTCGCCAGACGAGCACCAACCACCACGCCTCCTGTAACGGAATCTCCTCGTTTTAAAATCTTTTCTCGCGTTCGTCACGTATTTCAACTCCTGTTTGCATCAACGAGCGGCTTGAACTCGCGTTCCAATCGCTTCGCGCAGTGCAGTGACTTTCGAGCGCGCTCTCGAGCGTCGTCGTCTTACCACTCTTGTGCTGCCTCCGTTTCGTTAGCAACTTGGAAGCTAGCAAGAGTCCGGTGAGTCACGAACGGTAAACAGTACCCACAAAGGAGGAAGTCCACTGAAACACCACAGTCGTCCGCACAGGAGCTTGCGGTCATGTTATCGTGCAACGGCTGCTGGTGCGCACTAGATGCTGGATCAAGTTATATTTCGCAGTGCGATCACGTCTACTGTGCGTTGCGATGGTGAACGCGGTTGCTTTGCTATACCTCTGCCTTTGTTTTTGTTCAAAAACTTCACTAGCCCTGCGAGCCCCGACACGCGCGTTGCAACGTATCATCCAGACTAACGAACCATTTTAGGTGAAAAATGCGTTGTCGTCGCTTTGGAGCAGCACCAGTGCATGGTCTGCGCGACGAAGATGGAAGAACGAGATATTCGCGTCGCAGAGGTTCAACCAGACCTGGCGGTACTTCAAAGAAAGCTGTCGGGCTACTCGCCGAACGACATGCTGACAGCTGTTGCACACGGCATCAAGTTTTGGAATGATCAATTAGAGCTTAGATATAGGACAGAGTTAGAAAAATCGTACACGAGTGCCCAGAGAAATGCAGAAATGTATAAACGCAAACTTCAGGTATGTACTATTGCAGACTTTGTAACGTGGATGTGACGTCGGACAAACAACTCCATAGGATGTGCATGCAGCCTATAAAAAAGCAAAAAGTAAACAAGATGAGCTCTGGGCACAACTGAAAGATAGAGAGAACGACATTCAAGAATTACAGCAGCGTTATGAAGAAAAATCTAGAGAGAAACATCGAACTCACACTTCTCTGGAGAGTCCAAAGACTATCTTGGCGAACAAACCATTGAAAAGACAGTCTCAAACGATACCTCAAAGTACAGTGAGAATCGATACCGTCACGCATGTCGATTCTGGCCATTGGCGTAAGCAACAAGTCCAGTCAGATCAGTTCCATCGTCGTTCTTCCGAGCAATTTCGATTACAAGCACACACCCCTCAGCGGCGCGATAGCCGCACACATAGTCTAGATACTAGACTCACGCCACCAACCAACTCGAGGGAGTCACGTGAGCGCGCATTTCGTCCTCTTTCACCTTATACGAGGCATCAGGTTGAGCCGCGTGTTCTTTCTGACAGCGGTGACCGCGGCGCGATGTTTTCGAAGCGACGAATATTTTGAACATTAGATGGGAGGGTATCATGACGACTTTGTCCGTTTACGCTCTATCTCTTAAGACTAAAAATACGAACTGCATTCGCTAAGATATGATTTTTAATGAACTGAATGATTGCGCACTTCTCAACGCCCCATCACACTCTGGGCAGCCACATTGAGCCCGGACAACAAAGCACCCCCGGCACCGTACACAGCGATCGCCCGAGGGCCACTCATACTCTTGTAAAGAGCACCTGCCCCTGCACCGGCAAAAATGGAGCATAATGAATCATATCTATTCTCCATGTATGCCATTGACGCACTTTCGAGAGCGGCATAATACAAGCCAACGCAACCAAACGTGTTCCCCATTGATCTACCCCTCTGACTCACCGCGTTGAGCATTCTGTTCAACCTCAACTTGGATGTCTCTAAGGAAGACTCGGGCGCGGATTTCATACTACCGTATAACCCCCATCCACCTCCAGCGATGCTCCCACCAAGGTATCCAACCCCAGTCAGGTACGTCAGGTTTTCACTCCAGCTCCGTGTCTTCACCGCACGCTCCTCGTCAAACAAAAACTCTGGCGTATCTGATAACGCGTAAATTGCTTTGTTCATGGACGGATCGAACGGTCCACCCAAGCCGCTGTAGGGATTGTAAGCTCCACTCGTGGCAGGCAAGGGCGGTAAGCTCTCAGCCGGCGCACCGAAATCGGGTTGCTCTATATTCTCACTGATCGAACTGGTCGCTCCAGTCCCATCAGTGGTTTCATTCAAGTTTGTAGTTCCACTAGACGATACCTCGTTCTTCTTATCGCGTCCTCGCACCCCCAGTAAGTCTCTGAGCCCCATGATTCTCTCTCTCAGACGATCGGGCGTCTTCCGTCTTCCGTCGCTTCGACCGCAAGGCGTCGACCGAGATCTCACTTGAGTTTGAGCTCACAATGTCCGTCACGATATTTCGCCCCGATACTCTCTCTAAGAGACCCTAGTTCACGCGCCGACGACCGTGCGAGCCACACTGAAGTCTCAAAAGTGGAAACGTGAAAGGTGTGCGCCGCTACGCTGTGATTTGACTCAAATCATGAGAGACGACGAGCGACCAGTCCGATCGGATTGAGCGCCCTATCCACACAAGCCGACGGGTTTAGGCGAGGGAAGAAGAGCGCAGGAGGGAAGAAGACGAGAGGAAAACTGGTCTGCTCGTTCTTACCGCGCTATAGGGTCAGTAGAGAGCGTTCGCATCGATGTTGGGAGCACGCTCATTCCTCATCACAACGCCGGGACCGGGGCCCGCCGGGCGCTTCGTGCGCGCACAGAGAGAGGCCTCCGCCTCGAGTGGTGGAAACAGAGGCGTGATTAAGAGATCGCATCATAATTGTCTCAGAGCTCACTCAAACGCTTTCTCGACCGAAACGGGGAGTCTTTTACGTTCATCTCACCGTGAACATAGTTGGGTGTGTGCTGTTGCAAGCCAAGGCTGGGTACTTTCAGACCGTGACTACCCGGAAGGTGAGTTGATTCTGGGCATTGAAATCCGCTCGCATTCCATCAAAGCAGCACCAGTCGATACTGCGAATGCAGAGTTCCAGCGACCAGGAGTCTCTGTGCCCATCGAAGATTTCAGTGAGGAGACTCTTAGAGAGGCACTTGGAAAGATTGCAACGCACTTTCAATGGAAGGGCCCAGTGGGGATTAGTTACACGCGCTTAGCCGTTCGTGCACTTGGAGGAGTTCAAAAGGGAGAGCATATACTATCCACGATGATTCCTGAATGGAAGGGTCGCGTTGCGACCATGATCCACACTGAAGCGGCAGCGTACGCAGAGATGTATTTTGGTCCTGGTCGTGAGCAAGCTGGTATAGTGCTTGTCTGCACACTGGGTAAAGGATTTGGTGCAGTCTTGTACGAAAGGGGTCAGAAAGTTCGCAACAAGGATTTCAAGCACTTAACTTGGACGTACGAACGCGAATTGATAAAATTACAAAAAGTGTGGGGTTGGACCGGTGTCGTGCCGCCACTCCCCGCATCCGAAGGTATTATCCGACGGGTGGAGGACTATGGGTTGAATGGTAGAGGATGGTGGCTCGAGGACATAAAACCATCAGAAGAACCGTGCGCGGAAACAGACGCAGTTCTCGCATGGGCTTCTTTAGTGGATAGATATCTTCAGAAAATTGCATCAAGTGTCACGCCGGAGCGTCTCATACTGTTACCCACTGGCACAGCAACGGATATGCATGAAGAGCTTTTTTTGAAACTTTTTCGACCCGGAGTCCAATTAGCTGGTCTGAATGAAGATGTACTCGTCATGGGAGAATTCCCAGATCGAGCTTTGGTGAAAGGGGCGGCAGTAGGAGCACATATTGAGCTTCAGAGTAAGGCGGCGAGTGGTATCTTGAGGGATGCAATTTGTCAAACTGTTACAGAGAGCGAAATTCTCCGTCCACTTTCTGAGGAGCAGATGGCATGGGTTTTCAAGAAACTTGACGCCAACAAAGACGGTGAAATATGTGAAAATGATCTGATTACGGGGGCAAGATTTTTTGGCACGCCTTTATCAATTGCAGAAATTCACGGCGTCATGAAAGAGTTGCATTGTGGACTGTCTGGAGCAATTACAAAGGAGCAGCTTACAAGATGGTGGTCTTCTGAGGTGTCTCACAGCATCGTTACGCAGATCTCGTCAGCTGTAGAATTACAAGACGCACTTGATTCCGCAAAGGCTGCGACGGAATGCACTACTGATGCTGGTGGTCAGTTAGTCGCGTCTAAGGCAGAAGACAAAGTTGTTGTGGTCGAAGCGGGCTTTTCTTATTGTCGGCCATGCAAGAAGTTTGAGTCTTCATACGAAATCATTGCAAGAAACCATCCCGATGTTTCTTTTTTGAAAGTTGTCGGGGATAGCACCCCTGCCGCCGCGCATCTATGTAAGGATGTTCTTGCAGTTCAGTCAACGCCTGACTTCCGAATTTACAAAGGTGAAGTCTTAATATGTCAATTCACGGGAGCGAACAAGACAAGACTTGAGGAAGCAATTGCGATGGCGCTCAAAGCTTAGAATTAGTATTAGTAATTTCAATCCACTGAGCTCGTCCATTGAGAATTTGATCGAGCTTCTGCTCAATTTGTGTGGAATCATCCACGTCTCCGATGGACTGCCATTTACTTTTTGATGGATGCCAAATGATGACGTGCGACTTCACCCGTGGATCGTTGAAAACTTGAGAATATCCAAATGCGTCAACATCGCGCTGACATAGTTCCACAAAAGCGAGCAATTTCTCACTTTTAAAACGCTCAGCGAGTTTTCTGAAGCGTTCGTTCGGTTCCGGCGTCACTATGGTGACCACATAAATAGTTTTGCCCTTCAAATAATGCCCTTGTATATCTACTAGTTGATGCTCTACCTTTTTCTTCATGTTCTGTCGCTGTTGGCTCCCATGATTCATATTATTCATCTGGATACGAGTCATGAGCCGCCTGAGCCAGCTCGCAGTGATGATTGCAAAAATTGTGCCTAAAAGAGGAAGAGCACCTGTTTCTAACGTGAAATACCACAGTGCCTCAATTAAATCGCTCACATCAGTGCGAAGAGCTTTGATTATCTCATCAGAGGGCACATGTGCACCAGTCTCATCAAATAAACTTGAACTCGGCAACATGTTATATTCTTGGAAATCATCTCGATTTGCATTCAATATACGCAACACCCATGGTACTATTGTATCCTTATCATAATCTGGCTTTGCAAACGCATCATAATGTACAGTCGTGGGTTTGATTTCATTGAAGATGAGGGCAACCAACGATACTTCTCCATCACCACCACCAAACCTTTCTAAGAACTTTTTGTTATGCACCCCTTCTATCCAACCAAAACTCACCTCCCCTGCCATCGAAGGTATCCTCGCAACCACTTCATTCCGAGTATCCCATAATGTTCTCTTTAGTCGTTGTTTGAGTACACCTGATCTGGAATGAATGCCGACAAAACAGATCCGCTGCGGCCCATCTGGACTACAGCCATTGGCTGCCGCACTTGAAGCTGTCAACTTGGGTATACGATGGAATCTATGCGCGGTGAAAACTTCTTTCATTTTTTCTTTTGAACTCACATCTTCAGCAACTGTCGCGCCGAAATCTCGAATAATGAGCATCGCAGGTGCCTTACTGATACCAAAATTTTTCAACCAGAAAGTTTTGTCTTTGTCGAAATCCGCTTGCACAACCTGAACATCCGATTTATGCTCCATAGCTAAATATCGGGCGGTCACAGAAGTTGTAGACGTCGTAACTAAAACGAATTGTACTTTATCGTCAGCAGTCATAGATAGAACTTGATCGTTTGGAAGTAACGGAAGATGTGGCAGTCCCAACACTTTCTCAGATACATATGACACGAGCAGGTCGGCCTTGATGGATCCACGATAACGAATGACACAAGACGGATGTTTACAGTTTGGGCGTATACCAATTATGACAGGTAAATCTGATCGACGGATTGGACGGGAGAATAAAGCGCTAGATCCTAGTCTCTGTACGAGAACTGGACTCGTGAGAGCGTGGATACGACCAAACTCTGCCACGCCATTCAACAAACGAGCAGACATCTCCCACGTGGGTCCAGCCCTGTGACAGGAATCGATGGTATCATCGTATATTTGTACTAACCACGGTTTTTGTCTGTTGAAAACAAGCTTGTCGAAATTTTTTTCATTCAGCATAACAGTTTCGGAAGCAATCATCTCTGCTTGTTGAAAACCACCTCGCTGAACATGCCCGTCAGCAGCTGATCCCGTGTCCCAAGTTCCACGGCGATTAAATCCAGTGAGATGTGAATCACGGTTGAGTGTAGTTGCATCTGAAAAACTCTGCAAATCGTACGTTCGCTTGGCCTCTGGATCCGACAGAGTTGAGTAAGCTTTCTGTATTTCAACAAACCGTTCACTTGCTTTTCTCTTCTCGTCGACGTTCCTTTGTTTATCCGGATGATAAATTAGCGACAAAGAACGATATGCTCTTTTGATATCTGCTGGACTAGCTCCTCTCTCAAGGCCCAATACGGCGTATAGATCTCCTGTAAGGTAAGATTGGGCCGTATTGGGCTGTGTGAGAGCGATCACGATGAAATAACACACGAGGCGTGCGAAGGACACTCGCCGACGACTCATGGCTAGAGTCCACCCAAGATCGTACGGCTCGTTGTTATCAACACACTCGCATGGCCGCGACCGATTCGCGACCCCGTCGACGCGACCCAATCGCGGGCTGTCGAGATGTGTTGTGGGCGTGTGAAGATGTGGGCAACGACTTTTACGCTAGGCTTAGGGTTGATACAATCTTGCATTTTCAATCATCTTCCGCATCCATCGCGCCCGCGTACTCTGCGATGCAATCTAAAGGAAGAATATGTGCCTCAAAGTCGTCATTAAGTTGTATCGACGCAGTGTCGTTCGACTTGTACTTTTCAAGTAGTTTTCCGCGACGCCCACAAAACTTGCCAGCGACGACACAAACGCGACCACCAGGTCTTGGTACAACAGTTTCCAACGCTCGTTGGCCGATTTCAATCGTCTTACCTCCATCTTCTAGTCGTAGCATGCATTCAGTAGGAGTCAAAACGTCTTCAATGATCCCTTTCATCAGGTAGAATTGTCCTTGTTGGAAACTCTTGCTAACAACTCGAACTCGAATGTTAGCAAACAGCCATGGTTTGGCTGATGTTCCTGTTGTTTTACCCTTACCATCCCTATCACGTTTCTCACCAACTGTTGCACGCTTACTTGCACCCGTTTCCTCTAGTTCACTCGTCCTAACCGTGACTATTTTCCCACTATTGGTGAGCTCAACACTGACCTTTTCACCGGTGATTTGTATGACTCGAGCAGAAATGCCGGCATGACGTCCACTCGCAATGAACATCATCTTGCCTTTCCGAGGTCCAATCACTTCGCGCTGAACAAGATTTTCATCTAAAGTCTTCACATTCCTGAGTCCCGCGCTTGCTACAACCTTTGGGTCTCTCACCATGTCTGCTTTCTTTTCTCTAGATTCTCCCGGCTTGATATATTTTTTTTGTGGTTCATCTTTTGTGGCTGGCTGTGCCCCTAAACCAAGTCTACCAGGCCGGGGAATAAATTCAACTGCTTCCACCATACCTTTGTGCATTCGCCCGACCGCTTTACCTTCCTCCCATCCCATACCGCGTAGCATGGCTTTCCCGAAATCTTCTATCGGCATATCCTCATAATCATCCATGGATGCTTGATCGGGCAGATCCTCCATATCTTCCTTGAATGCCTGAAGCTCTTTCTCTTGTAAACTTTTACCAATGAAACTCTCCTTCGCTCGCTCTTCATCACTCCTTCCTTTAGCGGGAGTACTACCTTTTGGACCCATTTTTGTTAACCCGTATGACACTCCATGCTGAGCCACCTCGCCACCACTAGCTGCTATGGTCTCTGCAACGTGAAATCGTTGCGCGTCTTGTTCTATCTCTTCTTTTGTCGGGATAAAGCTTGGGGCCTGCACGTAAAAATAGCGTTTGTCAGTCACTCGTGTCTCTACAGAGAATTGACGTCGTAGACTCACCTTGCGTTGACGTCCAGTGCCGACTTCAAACGTATTCTGAATCTTGGGAATAACCTTGACCTCGGGCACAGTGGTTCCTTTCGTACCCTCGAGCCCATTCTCTGCCACACCCGTCACAAATTCAACCTCTTCTTTCTTCTCTTCGTGCTGCACGGCAACCTTGGCCTGCGGCGCTTTCTTCTTCGCGAAAGTGAACGACTGCATGACGGCACCGTCGCGGTCCAAACACGCCACTGACAGCCGTCGAGGGCGTGTATCTCTGAGATTCACTGTACCGCGTGCCGCTGTTTTGCGTTCACTCGCCGCCTGCACGCCAAACAGTGCAGATGAGAAGCGCTCTCCCCCAAAATGGACTCGTCCTGAATCGGTTACCGTAATCTGCGACGCCGTGGGAATAGGCAACGGTCTAGAAGCAGGGTCGAAGGAATCAAGCGAAAACATTCACATCGTTTCCATTTTTTCTCTTGCTCTGCAGAGCCATGTCAGATGAAAAGCGGACGATGCTAGAGGAAGATTTCGCGGAATTCAGTGCCAGAGTAAGGCGAGTATGTAAACGCGCAGCGACGCTCACGTTGAGCGCCGCGCTGATTGCGGGTGCCCTACTGATTCTATCTGTGATTCTTGTTTTCACCACACGATTCTTTCTTGTTCCAACCGGTCCAGCGTCGCTAACACAAGACCTTGTGTTCGATTACACTTCCACCTCTCCCGTCGCCAAAGCGAGTTTTGTGCGTGAAAAGTTTGGCGAGAGACAATCGCAGACTTCGAATGTGCGCGAAAGAATGTTGAGCCCGAGACAGAACTTTGACGTTGAGATTGAGTTCATCGTACCGAACAGCGAATACAATTTCGATGTTGGTATGTTTCAAGTGGATGCGAAAATGAAGACGCGTCAGGGCAAAACCTTGGTCGATGCATCTCGCCCTGGAATCGTAAAATATACCTCGAAAGAAGTAAAATGGCTGAAAACCATCGTGTGGTGGCCATTGCATGCCCTTGGCTTGATTGATGAGCAGCAAAATATACAGATCACTATGGTGAAAAATTACAAGGAAAACGCTGAGGCACCCTTCACAGATATCGAAGTCACCATGAAACCGCACGCTGGAAGTACTAAATTACCACAAATTTACGAAGCGCGCGCGATCATTCATTTGAGTATGGGAATTTTCGTGAAAATCCTATACTTCTACCCAATGACATCGTTTGTTATCATCGTTGGTCTGCTCTGGTCGAGTTTAAGCTGTTTCGCCTTCTTCGTCACGGCTCTCTCTCTGTTGATAATGGGAGCACAATTGGATGAAACAGTAGGCCTGTCTACAAGTAAGTCACGAGAACAGTCTAAGTATGCCGGAGCCATAGCCGATGCGATGGATTCCGTCGTGAGTTCGCAAGCACCGGAACATGTGAACCGGGCTGACTTGCTTGACGAAGGGTTGAGGCGCCGAAATGTAGCTTCTTCTTGATGATTCATTTGTGTACAATTGTATATCTAGATTAGTAATTCTAGAGCGTTCACCGCGTCACTTCGCCACTGCTCCCTAAAGTCTGACACTCAACAAATTCATCAATCAGGTATGGCCACGCGTCATTTGGGTCATAACTCTGAAGATTTTCACCCACCTGTCTACTGAATTGAAGGACTTGCGACCAAGTGTCATTCGATATCGCTTTGCCATGATTGTTTTCTAGAAAACTACACCAATCGTCTGTGAAGCACCACCTCTCAGCCATCAAAACCTTCCATAAACCGACAGCTGTTTCGAGAGTCAAGGCCTTGGCGTTTGGCTCCTTCGCGAAGCCGAACGTAAATTCGTACACATTCTTAAAACTCACTGGATTTTCCAGCTCCTTCCTGAGACTACCTATCTTGCTTTTCAATTTAGCGATTGAATCGCACCCCAAAGCAGTCATTCCCCGAGTAAACTCTTGCTTCGTGTACCTTCCCATGCTCTCGGCCCCCATCTTCAGTGACAGGACGAGAGTCACCGGATCGAAAGGATCGACACCTAAATCTTCGCACAGCCTGATGATACCCTCGGCCTCCAATCGTTCATCGCTCTCATCGTCCCGAACCTTGTACGCATCGAAGAGAGCATTAATACCAGCCTCATTCGTGGAAGACTTGTTGGAACTGCTTGACCGTAAAGAATAAAAGTAAAGCTCGAACGCAGACTCTATATCCCACGACGCGTCTCGGAGCGCCTGCAGTGAGATCACCTCGTCGTTCGTTTCCGCGACATCCATGAATCGGCGTAAAGTCGCCTTCTGATTCCTGTTGAGCTTATTCTGTTATCGACGAAAAAGACGGTCAGTGTTCAAGTTCGGAGAGTTTGCTCGGCTCGCGGGATTCCACCATGACTAATCCTGCGCGGAAACCAGCGCAAGGCATACCATTGCTGTAGCTCTATTACTCGCGCACGCTTGAGTGGATGTTATCGAGGAGTGCGCGCGGAAATATGAGGCGATCTTCACATCACGCGTGGGGTGGCTGACCGAGAACCTGCACTTGCATGCGTCACGGGAGTGCGAGATGGAGCCCTGGAGGACAAGCTCAAGGAGCAGTTCTACTGATTCTCTTACGGAAAAAAACATTGAAATTTACGACTACAAAGTTGCGTAGCTATTTCATTTTTTATGACTAGGGGATAGACTGCGTTTGTTGCGGAACAGCTGTAATAATTTCGAGTTGTCGTTGCAAGTATGCCGCTCCAATAAGGAAGAGCGTGCACATAGCAAACATGGCAGAGAGAGGGAACAATGCCACGTTGTACAAGACGATGCACACGAACAAGTTGAGAGGAATTCTGAAGCAGTTCATGACGGTACTTCTAATTTCCTCTGGAACGTACGTTGCGCGCATCTTCATCATACTTGGCCAGAAAATTCCAACTAAACCCTCAAAGACGAGGAATCCAAGCATGATTATCTGACCTTCCAATGTGATTGAGTTACCAGCGGTTTGCGGAAACGGTAACATGTTGACGAAGATGGGTAACGAAAGTGAGGCAGCAGACGCCAAGAACACATATTGCATGTATTTCTCCGGGCGCAAATCCTTTTCCGCAAGAAGTTGTCCTGCAATAGATGAACCAATCATGCACGCAACCATCATGGTAGCGAAAATCATTCCGTGCGGAATGATTTCTTCGTTCGGGCTCAAAGCAGGCGTCCATAAAAATACGAATGAATACATCGCGGCCTCGAACAGAGACTGCATGGCTCCAAGATAAAGCACCTTCTTATCATTGAAGATGGCATTCGAGGCCGCACGGAAACTCGCTTCAAGGGATGCATTTTCAGTAGCAGCACCTTTATTTTCAGTCCAAGTAGATGCGATGATGGCACCGCCGATTGCCAGGAACGTTGCGGCAGCGTCAAAGGGCGCCACGGGTCCAAGACCCATGTCTGTCACCAAGTAGTTGGCCAATAAGCCCGCTATGATCGAAACCAAGCCATTACCGATGAAGATAGCTTTTGCAAACGTTCCATTCAGCCAGTCCGAATCGTAGTTGCGAGCGAAGTGCTCAGAAACTAGCCACGACTCAAACGCGGTGAACAGGAGCGACGTAGCGATTCCACCAAAGAAACGGCCCAGCATGAGTACACCATAGTCGCTCCAGTGTTTCGTGATGCACGAGGCGATGTAAGTGGCCACATAAGTGAGAGCTGCGCGCTTACGTCCGTATCTATCCGCTAAACTCCCCACGATTGTCCCAAAAATCATACTGGCTCCGAATCCCGCGATGAACAGTTTCCCGATGTCTCCCGTGGAGTAGCCGTAGTGTTTATACAGCGCGTACACGTACGGTCCTTGCAACCAATCACCAGCCATCATCAACGCGTACACCACCAAGTAATTATTTCGGAACGCCAAGAAATTGGCGGGTAAGTTTGCAGCCTTCCCACTCATCCGTTTCTTTCGAAGTTCCATCGTCGCGCACGCGCACGCGAGCGCGCAAAACGTGACGACGTAGAACGCCTCCATGTCGATCGATCGATCGATCGACGACGCGAACTCGACGCGCGCACCGCCCGCTCCCTCTCGGACGCGCCACCGCGCGTATCTATCACGCGCACTCGACGACCGCGCACTCGACGACGACGACGCGGACGCGACGCTCCGGACGCATCCAAAATCCATCCGTCCGGTCGGGGCGAGGGCACGACGCGGGCGCTCGCTCGAGATTTGGATCGAGATCTCAGCGTGGCGAGGGGACGCGTGCGATTGGGGGGATGATAGTGTACATACAGTGAGAGTACGATACAGGCACGCGATGCGAAAAAAAAAGCGCCAATCGTAAAACCCGACCGGACCGGACGCTCGGCGTGCTCGAGGCGCTCGAGGCGCGCGCGCGCGCGACGGGGCGAGGCGAACGCGAGGCGACGGGGACGGTACAACGTGACGTCGATCCGAAACGAACATGATGCAATCTTTGACGCACAACGCGACCGCGCTCAGGTGCGCGACGCGATCGCGCGTGTGCGCGCCCGAGCTCGATGACGCGAAGACTCGCGCGAGCGCTCGAGGCGGGTCGGGCTCGCCCGTTTTATCCATTCGGGGAATGCTCGGCGCGAGGCGCCGCCCGAGGGGAGATTGTCGCCCGTCGAACGCGATACTGACGAAGATGATTTTTTGCCGTCGCGCAGAGCCCCGATCGCGATCCGCCGCGCGCGCACGTCCAGGTAAGTCGACGCGTCGCTCGCCAGGGTCGATAAGGTCGCGAAAAGTATCTCGCGCGAGGTCTTGCGGAACGATCGCGCGTCGGGACGCGAGATGGCGCGAGAACGCGCGCGAGTGCGGACGCAGGAAGGATTTGGGATTACGTTGGGACGAAATCCGCCGTCCGCCGCCGGGCACAGATTCGCGAAGCGACGGTTCACGCGCGTGGTGGTCCGATCTCGAGGTGTCTTGGAGCTGGTGCAGCGCGGCGGCGCTCGCGAGAGGGCACTGTTGGATTTGAAGGATTACGTCGCGCCACGAACGATGAAATAGAGCGAGATGACTGACGGTTTGCGATGTATCGTTTGTTTTATCTTTATTTGCAGAGGTGTCGTCGCCACGGCCACCACTGAACGCAAGGCTGCCCCGCTCGAAACCGGCGGTACGCTCAAGGGTGACAAGGCGTTCGGCAAGGCCGCGGGCGCCGCTGCCATGACTGGTGCGATCTTCTCTGGCGAACAGTCTGCGTGGAAAGATCCGCGATGGGTGAACGGTAACTGGGATCTCGAACAGTTCAAGAATGCGGAAGGCGAAGTCGACTGGGATGCTGTCATCGACGCCGAAGTCGTGCACCGTAAGATGTTGGAGGATCGTCCGGCTGTGTATGATGAAGATGGACTTTTCGACACGTCCGTTGTGCCGTGGCACGTGTGGATGCGTCGTTTCCACCTTCCAGAGGCGGAAAAGGCGAACGGTCGCGCCGCAATGGTTGGCTATGCCTGCGCGTACCTCATCGACGCTGCGGGCGGTGCTGGCCTCGTCGACTTGCACAGCTCCTTCTTGGGCAAGACGGCCATCTTCGCCACCATCATCTTCGTCACCCTCATTCGTTCTCTCGACGATCTCGATACGTTGAAGGATCTTGCTGAAGAGGCTACTTTCTACGACAAGCAATGGAACGAGTCTTGGGAAAACGCTGAGCGCCCGTCTGAGTCGGAATAAATACTTCAACAGACAAAAGTTCTTTCTTTCTTAGGTATCGTAGCTGGCTTGCTGTATGAAAATTCATCGAGCGGAAACTCTTAGTGAATTTTATACCAATTTATCATCATAAATTTACATCCCCCACTCAAGTAAAGTAAGTACGTCGTTGCCGCGGTAAAGTTCTTTCACTGAGACAGTCGCCAAACACGCCCTCTCGCGCACCTGAACTCGAATGCGCGGCTGCCCCTGGACCCAGGTATGAATCCCCTTTTGCCGTAGGCTGATGCTCAGCGGCGCGCGTTTTCGAATCGACGTGCGACCGCCAGCGAGACAGTCCCCTCCCCAATTGAACGAATCGACTAGGCTACGTTCATCGACTCGTGGGTCGAGACGCACGCTGAAAATGTCCAGCCATACCGTTGATACCACCATAGATTCTGCATCATTCACACCGAGGGACGCAGTGGCCAAATTAGAGGAGCGCATGAGAGAGGGCGTGCAGTATCCTCAACTAAGAGGATTGGTCGCTGATTGGCTAGAGAGAGCTTCACAGCCAGCACAGTTTGTGACAGAATGTATCGAACTGATCCACGAGAAAATCTCAAAGGATCCAAACAATTGTAGCACTGAGGGCGATGCAAATACGTGGGTGGCTGTTTTCTTGCTGCTGGACTGCCTTCGTGGTGTACCGGTTGCGTGGGAGGAATGTAACCGAAAGAGTTTTAGAGCTACAATGAAAAGTGGCGTCGTGTTATGTGCCCAGTCGCGTGCAAAAATAGGTTCATTTATTCGTTCTATAATTGATTCGCAGAATACGACTCCGGCCCGTGTGACGGTCAGAGTGATAGAGACCTACGGCCTCGAGTTGGAGGACTTACAGTTTGCGAGTAGCGACAAAGCGCACTCTCTGATAGAACTAACAAGGAAACTGATCTCCGAAACCAAATACAATTTGGCGATCTCTCTGGTCCTCCATTTCAGTCTAATGGATTTTGTTAAGATCGAAACGTTACAACTTCTTGCGCAAGGGAATGAATTTGCTCTCGCCTTGGAGCTTCTCGAACATGTTTCCGATCCGGAGCTTACCCACGCGTGGATCAAATACTGCATCAAGGAGGGCACAAAAAGTCATGCAGCGTTGCGTCAAGCGCATAAAGCATGTACCACCTTTCGATTAGAAACAGAATATCCAGAAGTTCGCTCACAATACTTCAAGTCAACAATTAGTCGAATGATTGCTAAAGGCCAGTTCGAGGCCGCACTCTCCCACGCCGGGAGCGACGTTGACCTCCAGCGATGGGTGATAGAAAGCCTCGCTTCGATTGAAGAATTTGAATACGCTTTTCAATACTCTGATAGATGTGGCTTGGATTTTAGCTGCGATCCCTTAGAGTTAGAAAAAGTCATAGCTCGAAGGCGTGCGACGTTTTTCCAGCTTCCCACTCACCTGGATGATTGCATTGTCTTCGTCAATGACAAAGTGAGTTTACTACACGCGATGGACCGTTTTCTGGCTAATGAATCAATCGTTGGTTTGGACACTGAATGGGGTGCGGCAGTTGGTAAGGGTGCAAATCAAGGAGAGACAGCTCGGGTGGCGACATTGCAACTCGCCACGCAAAGTGGGATAGCAATCCTGGATATTCCTGCACTCGTAGAAAACTTTCCAGAGGCGTTAGAAGAAACTGTGGGAAGAATACTCGAGGCTAAAAACGTGCTGAAACTAGGTTTTGCGGTACAAGAAGACCTACATCGACTTGCCATGTGTCATTCTTCCTTTAATACTGTGAATAATGTCGCCGACTTGCAATCCTTGTGGAAGTGTGGTGTCTTGGCTGCGCGTTCCAACAGACCGTCTACGAACTATCCATGGTCGACACGAGAAGAGCTCGCGCGCTACCAGCCAATCAGTCTGTCAACGTTGGTAGCCACAGTGCTCGGTAAACCTCTGGACAAGACGATGAGAATGTCGAACTGGAGCCAGCGCCCTTTATCCGCTTCACAAATTTTGTACGCAGCCCTCGATGCTTGGACGCTCGTGGAGATTCATCAATCGCTACAAACGCACGGCGAATACGCGCATTTGCTGGCCGAGGTGCGGAGATCGTACAATTCGACTCGTTGATTTTTTATATTCTCGGGCCATGCAGTAGAGTTGCCATCTACATCTAGATCCTATTCACCGCGTCAACTCGTCGGCGATGACGTCTTCCCCACACCTCGACCCGCCGCCGGCCCGGGGCGACGCGCCTCGATGACGACACCGAGCGCGACGTCGCTCGAGCGAGGCGAGCGAGGCGAGGCGTCGCTCGAGCGAGGTGACGCGGTCGCGAGCGAGGCGGAGGCGTTCGCGCGAGAGACGGCGCGCGCGGTGGGCGAGTATTGGTTTCCGAACGGCGCGCAGACGCTCGACGATGCGTATAAACGCAAGTGGTTCGCGTCGAGCGATGCGATGACGATCGCGGACGAAGAGATACGGTCGACGTTTGGAGAAGCGCTGCGTCGCGTGGAGCGCGCGATGGAGGGAGAGGAGGTGGATCGAGAGAGGGTGGCGCGCGCGTACGCGAGTTGGTTGCGCGCGCCGTCGACGACGACGGCGCTCGTCGTCTTGTTGGATCAATTTAGTCGACATATTTATAGAGGGGACGCGCGTCGAGACGCGAAAGTGGAGAGAAACGATCGTATCGCGACGGTTCTGGTCGAGGATGTGTTGGAAAATAAGCGCGCGTGGCTCGATGAGCTCACGACGCCGGAGCAAGTGTTCACGCTCATGCCGTTTCGCCACACGCAAAAGACGTGCCTGCGACTGCTGCGATGCCTGGACGTGATTGACGAATGTGCGAAGACGCAAAATGAAAACAAGGCTCTATTAGAACGTTTTCGCAGGACGACGTTGAGATGCTATCAGGATTTACAGGGGAAACAGCACAAGGAGGGGGATAATATTTTGGAGCGCGCAGAGTTCACGCCGACAGAGGAAGCCATGGCGGCGATGTCCTCGCATTCGCTCTATAAGACAGTGGAGGCGTTCATGCGCAGCAGAATGAGCGAGTTCGGTAACACCATAGCGGTTTCGCTGAGTGGAGGAGTTGATTCCATGGTACTAGCCTACATCTTAAAGCATCAAGGTTTTGACGTCGTGACGCTGCACATTGACTACAAGAACAGACCAGAGAGCACGGAGGAGGCAGACTTTGTCGATGATTGGAGTGTGAGACACGGTATGAAGTTTGAACGATGTGTAGTGGACCAGATACGGCGTGGGGTTACTCCGAGAGAGCAATACGAGATAGAATCGAGGAAAATACGCTACGGTTTCTACAAGAGGAGTGCAGACGCGCACGATTTCCCTGCAGTCTTACTCGGGCATCACCACGGGGATGTACAGGAAAATATTATCACAAATCTAATGCGGGGTGCGAATTTACTGACAGTAAATGGGATGTCAGAAGAAGGAATCGTCGAAGGTGTTCGTATCTGGCGCCCGATGCTTCCCCACGTGAAAGATGATGTGCTCGATTTCGCACACACGTACGGGGTGCCGTACTTTTTAGATTCAACACCGACTTGGAGTACGCGGGGTAAGCTCAGAAATCAGCTCGTACCATTGCTCGAGGACATGTTTGGGGATGGATTTCTGCGGAATGTTACCATGATTGGTGAAAACAGCGACGAACTTCGCGAAATGGTGGACAATGCACTCTTCAAACCGTTTTGGGATGCGACGAGGGTGAGCGACGTCGGCTGTTACGTTGACTGCACGCCTTTCATATCTCAGCCCATCTTCTTCTGGAAGCAGGTGATTCGGGAGACTTGTCACGGTCTCGGAGCGAGCATGATAAAAGATCGGTCCGTGCGCATGTTGATGGCTCGAATAAAGCGGGAAAGATCGACCAAAGATGGATGGTTGTGTCTAAAAAAGGAAAACGCAACTTTCGTTCAGGGCAACACGTTCGCCATGTTCACATCCGAATTCATGCCCAGATCGCCTGACATAGTGCCAGGAATGTCGATTACTTTAGATTCTGCTGAAAAGTCCTTCGAAATCGGTAATTGGCAAGTCAGACTCGAGGTGGTACCGAACACGAGCACGGATGGAGGAGATTCGTCACCTCTGAAAGCTCCAGCAATTTCTGTATGGGACGTTCTTGAAAACGACATATCGTACTGCATCTCATGCAAAGAGCTACCAGCTCTATATGTCATAGATCCAGAGATGCGGTTCCCTCCGACGCAGAATCTTGACACATTGGTGAAGAACGCACTGCCTCTCGTCGTACCTTCAGAGTTGAGCTCTGTTCACCTGCCGAAAGAGAGTCGACCGCCGCGCAAATTCCGTCGTTGGGATTTGCCAGCACTCGAGTCACCGACTTGCGTCAGGGTGACTCTAAAGTTTAGACGCACCAAACTCTTCGTCGTGGCCCCGATGAACGACGAGTGAGCCTCCAGTGTAACAACAGAACAAAGAGAAATAGTTAATCTCCCGTGTGCGGCCCTTTGAGAGAAACCTGCCACGTGTTCGATCCCGAATCGATATTGGAGAACGCCCTCAACCGATCCAACCCATCTCTCGCCATCGCCAGTCTTCGAGCGATCTCCGCGTCGTCCGTCAGCTCGCGCGCTTCGCGAAACTCGAGTTTAATTTCTTCGGCGATGGCCGTCCTGTTCTTGCTCGGGAAACGGAGCGCAGAACGAAGTATGGCGCGATACAGATGAAGCGTCGATGATGTCATGTCCACAACGGGCCGTCCACGATGTCGCGATCGGTGAATTTTTCGCCCTTCCGAGGACTGAGGTTGGTGAGCGGGACGAAGACTGACGGAAGATGATGAAAAACGCCTCACACCATGGCGTCCTCGTTTCGTCGCCTCGCTCTCGCGGGAGGTGCGAGCGCGAGCGCCGCTCTCGGCGCGTACGTTGGAATGGAAGAGGGCGCCCAGAGATCGGTGATCTTTTGGGCGAACGCATTCCCGGTCTATCTGCAATATCGAGCGGTGCAAGCGCGAAACAGGGACGGGGTGCGTTTGGGAGTTCCGGCGTGGACGGGGCTGACACTTGATGATGACGCCGCAAACGCAGCCTACGAGGCGTTGCACGACAAGTACGCATTACCCGTGAGAGATTTAGTGTACTCTATGCGAGGTTTCTACCTGAAAAATGCACAGTTACTATCGACGAGGGACGACTTTGTCCCGCGCCAATATCTATCGTGGTGCAAGGATACGCAGGATAGCGCTCCAGCTGAGATGAAGCCAGGAGAGGCGAGAGAGATCGCGATAAGAGAGCTAGAATCAAACGGTCACGTGGATGTGTTCGATGAATGGGAGGAGAAACCCATCGGAGTTGCAAGTATTGGGCAGGTCCACAGAGCGAAACTGTCGAAAAAGTACGGTGGTCACACCGTCGTCGTGAAGGTGCAGGCACCCGGTATTGAAAGGCGTTTTCGAGCGGATATTCGGACGTGTATTGACTTCTGTAGGTTGGCGATGCCCCAACACGTGCCACCATTGGAAGAGATTGAGAGACAATTCTTGACGGAGTTTGACTACTGCGCCGAAGCTGAGAACCTCGAGGAGGTCCGCTCCATTGTCATGCCCAAATGGGGTAAGAAGGTGTATATTCCCGCACCTCATAAAAGTTTGTGCACAAAAACAGTCTTAGTGATGGACGAGGTACCTGGTAAACGTCTGGCGGATGGAATTCGCGATCAGTTTGAAGCCATAGCGCGTTACAGAGGGACCACTACAAGTAGCTTGGAGGAGCAAGAACGGCAAAAGATTGGAAGCGGCAGTTTGACGACACCGGACGTGAAACAAGCGGCAGAGCGAACGAAAAGAGTAAATACGCTACTTCAGATTCGACATTCACTGTTGAGCCCTTTCAAGCTCGCGTACAATCTATCTCCATTTAGATTACTGACAGGTCCAGTCAGTCGACGACCACCGCCCCCGCTCATCAATTTAGGTGCTCTTCTTCAAACTTTAGTCGACGTGCACGCTTATGAAATTTTCGAAATTGGTGTTTTCAATGGTGACCCACACCCTGGCAACATCGTACTCATGCCAGATGGTAGGCTCGGGCTGATTGACTACGGACAAGTGAAGCGCATCGATGAGGATGCTCGCCGAGTGTACGCCAAGCTCATATTAGCCGTAGCCGAGGGCGACGTTGACGAGTGCCACCGATTAGTTCAGTCAGAGAAACCCGAAGGGTTTGGTGCGAAGAGTAAGAATTCAGATCCAAATGTCAGCTTCAAACTCGCGACGTTTTGGAACGACCGAGACACCCCAGACGTCACCGAAGGGCTCAATTTGCAGGAGTTTTTAGACGAGATGCAGTCACGAGATCCAGTCATCAAAGCACCTGACGAGATGGTGATGATCGCTCGCGTTTCAGTATTATTGAGGGGTATGGGTAACGCTTTCAACATCAGACTCCGAATGGCGGATGCATGGCGTGTAGATGCGGAAAAATTGTTGACGAGAACCGACCCCGAGTACTTTCTTCTAGCAAAAAAATGAATCGACGCACTAGATCGCGTTATAGTATCATAATAACTACTCAGTTGGTTTAAAGATTAAAATCCAAAGTATCTCTAACCTACTTCTTTTGCACATTCTTCAACGTCACACAGACTTCGACGACGTCATCCTTGACGGTGAGAGCGACGGAGAGTGGATTACCTTTTTTACCACCCTTTTTACCCTTACCATTCTTGCCGTCCGTTTCCTCTTTCGACTTCTTCTTTCCATCCTTCACCTTCGCTACGTCCTCTTCTTCAGGAAGGCCGGCCGCTTGACGCTCCTTCTTGATTTTTCGCTTCTGCAAGAACTCCTCCTTCTTGGCTCTGATACTCTCCAGAGCGCTCGGCACGTCGGTAGCTTTCGCCACGACACTGACCTGGATCTTGGCAAAATAAGCCAAAGTATCGAACGAATGTTGAATAGTCGCGGAAGTTGCCGCGTTTTTCCCACCTCTCTTATTCTTCTTCTTGTTGTATCCACCGCTGATGGAGAACATATCGTCTTCGTCGTCGCGCTTCACGAGTTTCATCCCCTCCACTCCCTTTGTCACTTCCTCAGTTGGCTTGGTCACTGCAGTGGATTGTTCATTGTTCTTCGACACGTCCCACTGGGCTAAGTAAGTGACGAGAGCATCACACGCGGAGACTTCGTCCTCAAACGGTTCGGGCGCGTTCTCCAACTCCCATTGCTTGCGGGCTTCCTCGCGCGCCTTTCTCTCTTCTTGCGAAGCCTCCCACTGAGCCTGCTTAATCTCCTTTTGTTGCGCTCGGAAAAGCTTTTCTTGCGCCCAATACTGGTCGTCAATTTTCTTTTGTTCGGCACGAAGCTTATTAATCTGCTCACGCGTAGCCTTGATCTGTTCATAGGCGGCGCTTTTCTCTTCGTTGAGCTTGGGCACGTCGGCGTTCGCGGCGTCATCCTTACTCTTCACGTCGTTCAATTTCGAGCGAATCTTCGCTTGCTCCGCCTTGATAGAGTTGATCTCCGCATCTTTTGCTCTGATGCGATCTAAACATCCCTTTCTAGTCGCGTCATGCGCGGTAATGATGGCTTGCTTTTCGGCGTATTCTCGCACGAGGTCGCGGTTTTTGTTGAGACTCTTGATCTGCTGAATCAATCTCTTTTCTTCGGCGAGCGGCATCGTCTCGTGACCCAACTTTGAGTCAATTCTCTGAATTTCCTTGTCGATAGATTCATCGGTGAGGAATTTCGTCGTCGAACGCATCGCGTTCGCCTCGGCCCGAACGTGATCTCGTTTCTCGTCGCTCGCCCGCAACTCCTCGCGGATCGCGTCCCGCTGCGCGATCTTCTCGTTCGCGATCGCGTTCAACGCCTTGACCTTTTCCAACAGCGGCGCATTCGCCGTCGAACTCGCCTTTCTCCTGTCTCTCTTCGCGTTCACGATCGCCTTAATCTCCGTGATCCGCGCCTGATGCCCATCGGTAATCGCCGAGAGTTTCGAGATCTCAGCCTCGAACGACGCGCGGTTCGGCTTAAGCGGTCGCGCGATTCGCTTCTTCGGCGCCTCCATCTCGACGGTGGACGCCGTCGTCAACACGCTCTCCGGAGATTCGCTCCGCGCCGCCGTCTCACCGTCCACCATCGCCCTCGGTCGGTCGATTGTGTCGCCGACGGTGGCACGCCCGACGACGCGCGCGCCGAGGCGCGGCGACCGACCGTTTTCGAAAAACAAAATAAAAAAATTCGATAGGTTTATGTTTCCTAAAGTAGGGGGAACGCCGAGAATCGAACTCGGGACCTCCTCGAGACTTGCGGACGGACGTGCGCGCCTCGAGTCACGTGCGGTATGAGTTGTGAATCGTCGCCGTGTGTGTCGCGACTCGTTCGAAGAGCACCCAAACGAGGAATCATACCACTAGACCACATTCCCTTTCCTTTCCCTTTTGTACATGTACATAGGTGTTTCATACGCACAGTATGGGTACGCTACGATAATAAGCGAGAGTGTATGATCGAAATCGTCCACATAGATGTATCGGTAAATGTTACGGGCGCGTCTCGCACCGCGCGTCGCGTTCGATTCCCCGGCCATCGCGCCCGAGGGGACGACCGCGAGACCTCGTCGTCGGGACTCGTCTCCGTCGGTCGGTCGCGTCGCGTCGCGTCGCGTAGACGTCGCGTCGCCTCGCCTCGCCTCGTCTCGCCTCGTGCGCGCGTTCGCCCGCGCGCGCGGTCCGTCGGTCGGCGTCGCGATGGGTGTCGAGGACGAGGACGAGGACGAGGACGTCGTCGACGTCTACGCGACGACGAGGAGGACGAGGACGGGGTCGAGGAGGTCGAGGGCGACGACGATGTCTTCGTCGCCGTCTCGAGGAGGCGCGCGCGCGGGAGGGAGGCGGAAGGAGTCGGAGACGGGAGCGGAGGACGCGGCGCGGTCGTTGATGCTCGAGGTTGTGCGAGAACAGTGCGCCCTCTTGCGAGAGGAGCGCGCGCGTGGGGACGAGGCGGAGGGTGAATTGAGTCACGTCACGGCGCAGGCGGACGCGCTGTCGGCGAAACTGGACGATATCTCGAACATGTTCGCGACGAGGCGCGCGCGAGGGGGGGACGCGTCGAGCGTCGAGACGGCGACGTCGAATCGATTACGGATCGAAAACGAACGATTGAAGCGAGAGGTGACGGCGTTGATGCGAGAGATGCGGGAGAAGGATGAAGAACTTGATCGGCTTCGCGCGCGAACGAGTGAATCGCAGACGGTGGTGACGAGCGAGAGCGATGCGCGTTCCGCGTCGCTCGGCGAACGAAGAAGGCTGATGCGCGAATTGGCCGAGGCGCGAAAAGAAATCGCCGCCGCGAAGCAGGCGCGCGCGAAAGCGCTCGCCGAAGCGTTAGAACTCAGAAAAAAACTAGAAATGGTATCGTCGGATCGATCCGAGACGATACAGGTTCCGACGGCGGATACGGCTGTCGAAAACGGCGGCGGCGCCGCGGGCTGGGCCGACGTTGACTGGCACGCGGCGTACGCCGAGATGGATTCCATCAAGGAAGAAAAGCGTAAACCAGCGAATTCCGGTGGAAGTTTAGATTCGATAAAAGAAATCGACTGGGACGCCGCGTACGCAGAGATCGAAGAAGTGCGGGCGCGTAAACGAGGCGAGCTCGGCGAACAGAATACGGTGAATAGCAGTATTAAAATTTAATCAATCCATCTCGAGCGTCGTGAAATACTTGAGCAAATCACCCTTTTCACCTCTCGCTTCCTTGATGAGTCGTTTCAACTCACGCGGCTTCTTGATTTGGCCTTGAATTCCGATCTCATCGTCTCCCTTCGGAACGACCCAAAGAGGCCACGCGTCGCTATATCCCTTGCAAATCGCGTCCGGCTTGATGACATCCTCGTGTCCGGGCGAATTTTGATAGACGCCGTCGGGGAAACATTCGACGTAGTCAATGTATTCCATCGCTTCCTTACCGAGGAGTTCCTTTTGTTTGTTACAGTTCTCGCACCAAAAAGCGCCGTACAAACGCGCGCCAGCCTCCTTCAACTCTTTCGCGACGGCGATGGCCTCTTCCGTCGATTCTTTCTGGACCACGTACTTGGTGTACGGCACCGCGACGACCTTTTTAGCCTTTTCCTCTTTCGCGGCGATCGCGCTCAACGGCGCGAACGTCGAGACGAGCGCGGCGGTGGAGAGTCCGAGCATCGCGCGTCTATCCAACTCGGCGTCGGATGCGTCCCGCGTCGCCGCGCTGCGGACGCGAGACGCGCGCTCGCGTCGCTCGGACGCGCGGCGGGGCGCGACGCGGAGGTTCGTGGTCACTCTGGCGCGCGCGTGCATCGTTTCAGTCGCGTCGAACGTCACCGTGTGCGGTCACATCGATCGCGATCGATATCTTTCTCATCCATATCCACCGGGAGCGCGTATGTTACAAATCCTACGTTTCGTGCGCTCGGCGAGCCGAGGGGGCGTCACGAGCTCGCGTCCGCCGTGAGCTTATCTAAAATGCTTTGCACGCGATGCTTCATGACCGGTTGACCTCTCTTTGTCTTCTTTCTCATGAGATTCTTTTTATCGCGTCGCGTTCTGCGCTGCGCGTCGAGCGCGGCGGCGCGACGAGCCTTTTCCTCTAAAAATGCCTTCTTCTGCGCTTCGCGTTCCTCACGGGCCACTCGCGCTTTCTCCCACGCCTTCTTGACCGGATCGAATTTCTTCTTCTTACCTTTGACGGTGACCTGCTCCTCGGGCGTCTCGTCGTCGTCTTCTCGTCCGCCTCCTCGCTCCGCCTCCGCCTCCTCCTCCTCCTCCTCCTCCTCGCTCTCCTCCTCCGCACCGCGTTCCTCCCGACCGCTCGTTCCCTCCGTCGCGAGCTCTGGATTATCAATCAACGCCAATCGTCGCTCGTACGCCTCGGGATCGAACGCATCGTCGCGTTCGTACCTCCCCGTCAACTTGCGCCGCAGTCTCTCGTACTTGGCTCTTCGAGCCGCCCCCTCGGCGCGCGAACGTTTGATGCGCTCGCGCTTATCGTACGTTGACTTCCGCGCCTTGATGAATCGATCGATGGACAGCGCGTCCCGTCCGCGTCTTCGCATCTCCGTTCGACGCGGCGCGCCTCCTCGCGTCGCGTCGCGTCGCGTCTTCCCGACGCCGCCGTCGTCACGGCTCGCGTCGCGCGCGATGTCGGATGCGCGCGCCCCCATGTCCCTCTCGGCGCGCGC
>CEUV01000445.1_pt1 | contig 57612 bp, 28 predicted proteins | sample 356401 | NCBI WGS metagenome assembly CEUV01 (sample SAMEA2622710, study PRJEB7988) | marine metagenome | isolation source: saline water (ENVO:00002010), including
CTACACTTTGAGTCAATATATAGAATACAGGTTCGTACATTATGTACACTATGTACTAAAAGAGCAATTAAGGAGGAAGGCTGCGACGATGGTTCGAATTCGACGCGTCGACAGACGGCGACGCGGTCGTCGTTCGCACGCGCGTTCGGTCGTCTCGGCATGCGCGTTCGACGGGTCGGACGACGGGGTCGACCGCGACGCGTGTCCGTGCTCGTGGACGCGCGCGCGGTCGTTCGCACGCGCGAGAAAACGACGACGATGGATGATGATGATGATGACAACGTGGATGAGACGTGGAAGACGTTCGCGCGACGGGCGTTGGAGCGCGCGCGCGATGGACGAGGACGAGACGAGGTGATGTTTCGCGCGCGTGCGTTCGATTGGACGACGGCGCCGCACGCGTTCGAGGGGGCGGTGCGGAGAGGGACGACGGAGGACGACGCCGAAGACGCCGAGACGCGCCGAAGACGCCGAACGCGCGGAGATTCGGTCGCGCGACAGCTCGGGGACGTCGAGGACGTGTGCGTGAGGTACGCGCGCGCGGAGGGAGACGCGATGGTGAAGCGAGCGTCGTCGTGTGAGGCGTCGGGGGGGGTGTTGGACGCGTGGATGAAAAATTTGACGAGACACGTCGGCGCGGCGGTGGACGACCCGAGCGAGGGCGGTGGATTCGCGTCGGCGTACGCGGACGACGACGAGGACGGAGGGGGGGAATCGCACGGGGTGTTGTTCGTCGTGGCGCCTCTGCCGGAGGTGACGGTGGAGGAGATGCGAACGATCGATCCGATGAGGGTGGCGGCGACGTTTACGCGCGTCGAGGAACGATTCGAGCGCGAACGCGTGCGCGCGCACTTGGTGTACGTCGGCGCGCCTCCGACCGGGGTCGTCGCGACGTGCCTGCGGGAGGTGTTCCGTAAGCTACGCGGTGCCGTGGTGTCGCTCGACGCGGCGACGAAAATCGCGGCGTGGACGCCTCTGTATTCGGCGCTCGACGCGCTCGTCGACGGCGAAGGCGACGGCGGTCGTCGTTTGGAATCGCGCGACGCGACGACGAACGCGTCGACGAGCGCGGTGGATCTCGTCGTGGAAACTCGTGGGTCGGCGTCTCTGCGATTGGGCGAGGCGCACAGGGTCGGAGAGCGCGATCGCGGCGACGGCGTCGTGTCCATCGTCGGCTTTGTCGATCGCGTCGACGCGCCGTCCGCGACGCTCGCGACGGAATCACAAACCATCATGTTTTTCGACGATTCACCCGTTCGAGCGCTCATGGCCATGTTGGCTCTCAAGGACGCGGTGGCGATCGTGCGCAGGGACGCGCGTCGGTTTCACCAGTTGGCCGTGCTCGAGCCGCTCACGTGTTCGTCCTTTTCCGTGACGTCGTTCAAGACGATGGCGCGAGTCGACGCCGTGGACGACGACGACGGCGATGATGAAGGTAAGGCTGTCGAGACGCCGACGCGCGCGGACGCGATGGCATCGACCACGGGTCGTGAACTCGACGCGTTGATGGCGCGAGGGAGCGCGTTAGTGTCGCTGGAGAACGTGCGCGCGTTGTTGGCGCGCATGCGCGACGACGTCGCGCGAGAGACGATGCAGACGTCGCCTCTGCCGACGCAGACGACGCAGACGACGCAAACGACGCAAGATTCGTTGGCATTGACGCAACACATCGCGTTCACGGCGACGGACGGGGTGTCGCAGCCGCGCGACGGTGGACGCGATCGCGCGCCGACGACCGAGGTGCGCACGCTCGCCGAAGCGTTCGCGGCGGACGCGGCGCTCGGCGTTCGCCAATGCGCGTCGAGACTCGAATCGTGGTACGGCGCGCGCGAGTACGCACCACGCGTTCGCGGAATGCTCGCGCGCGTCGACACGCTCGATGCGGGCGTCTCGGACGAGTTGATCAAGTCGCTCGACGCGCGATTCAAGACGATGCTCAAAAACCAACACGTCGTCGTCTCGCCGCCTCGGAAATCAAAGGCTCGACGTTCGCTCGCGTCGACGTTGACGGCGTTTTCCATGGATATTGACGCCACTCCGTGGACCGGCGACGTCGACGCCGCCGCGCGCGCGGCGTACGACGACGTCGTCGCGTCATTCGCCGACGGCGTCGAACCGCCGAACGCGCACAACGCCGTCGCCGAGCTCGCGTACCGTTTTCGCCTCAGCGCGACCGACTGCGCAGATGACGCGCTCGTCGAACGCCTCGAGCGGGCCTTGGTCGTCGATTTCAAGACGCTTCAGTCCAAATACGTCGGTTCCGCCGCGTCCAAGAACGCGAAACGCCTCGAATTTACGCTCCAGATGCACGCGGCGCTTCGCGTCGCCGCCGTCAAGGTGGAGCTCGCGCGAGACGCCGCCGACGCCGACGCGTGCGAGGGCGTGGAGGAGCGCGCGATGTCGAAGAAGGAACAGAAAAAGCTCGTCAAGGGGGTGAAGAAGCTCGTGGACGAGATTTCGTTTCTCCTCACGCCGCCGGGACAAGAGGGCGTTCGAGCGCTCGTCGAGTCTGAATTCGCGAGCCATTACGCGGGCGCCCTTCCCTCGGCGTTACAGGCGCTTCAATCGGCCCTCGGGGTGTCCTCGGAGGCCCCTCCGAGCGCGACGGAGGACGTTTCCGTGGCGTTGACGCCGTTTTCACCGCAGCCGCTTCGTCGGTCGCCGAGGAAACCGAAACCACCGCCGCGCGCGTTGCCCGAACCGGCGGCGCAAAAACCGAAACCGCCGCCGCGACTCCCGCAACAGTCGGACCGCGGGTTCAACTCGCGCGCCCAGCGACGTCAAGTCACCTTGCAGAGGCAGACATCCTTCGCGAAACCGTCCCCTCGACCCCCTCGCGCCGGCGGTGGAACGAGTCGAAACCTCATGAAGACGTTTATCGGCACGCCGGGCCCGAGACGCGGCGGCCCGACCGTCGTCGCGTCGACGCCCGTGCTCGCCAACTCAACCCCGGGTATCGTGCGCGCGACGCCCGCCGCACGTCCGAACGGTGTCGTAGAGACGACCCCGTTCGTCCCCGGTCGTCCGTTTCGAGAGTATAACGCGCCGACACCGCGTCGATTGGGAGACGCGCTCGACACTCCGGCGCCGAAACGCTCGCGCGCGTTGGATTCATAGTGTACATAAAAATCTAGTCCTGTAGTCTACGTACGATCACGGAAAATACTCTCTCGGACGCGATGGTAGACGATAAAAGAGCGCCGCTCGCCCTCGCTGCGTCGCCGCGGACGGAAGTCGTCGCGTTTCGTCAGCGATAGAGAAAGGAGACGCCGTCGTCGACGCGGGGCGCGTTGGATTGCGCGAGCGCGGCGCGCACTGTGACGGCTCCGCGCGGGCGCGCCGGAGAGATACAATCGATCTCTATGTTTTCTCCCTGTGCCTGCGCCACGGTCTCGACGACGGCGACGCCGGCGGGACGCGCCAACACGCGCGTGGCGCCGAAATGGCAGACGATAAATTCGCTGGCGACGGCGACGGAGAGCGACGCGCGCACGGGCGTGCCGCCGTGGGTCCATCCGCTCTGTGCGTCTATGCTCGTGAGGTACGAGTGCGGCATGGAGGTGAGGGCGACGCGCGCGTGCGCCTTGGTGGGCGTCGCGCCGACGGGGAGCGCCGTGGAAGCGTCGCACTCTTCGAAACACGGCGCCACCCACCGCTCCTTCGCGCGCGTCGGCTCCGTCAGCGGCGATTCGCACAGGATGAGCGCGGAGGAGACGATGACGCCGCCGCTCGCGCCCGATCCGCCGAAGACGCACAGCGACGTCGTCGGGTCCGTCGTGCCCTCGACGTGCGTCGCTATGAAATTGGACCCAGAGACGGCGATCACGTCCACGGGGCCCCACGTCTGTCGAGGGTGGGCGCCGCGCACCGCGTGGTCATCCTTGACGAGAAGAATCGCCGGTGCATCGAGAGACGCCGCGGCGAATCCGCGCGAGATGCGCACGACGACGAATCCGGGGGACATGAGCGCCGGCGTGGGACAGTGCACCATCGGCGCGTTGTTCGTCCCCGTCGTCGCGGTGAAGTTATGCTGACCGAACTCACACTCGAGCGCGTCGACCGAAAGCGCGCCGAGTTGCTGGTAATCAGCCACTCGTATCCGCGACGATCGTGCCGATACGTACGTCGTCGCGGGCGTCAACCACAACGGCGGATCGACGTACGACGACGTCGCGTCGCCGCTCACGGTTATCGTCGGCCCGTATTGCACTAAATCGACCGACTCGGTCGCCCCGAAACCGACGCGCAGCGCGATCTGCAACGGTGCGACCGCTGGCGTGACGCACTCGACCAGCGACGCGCTCATGTACCGAGCGTGCACGGGACCGATGGAGCCGAAGCGACATCCGGCGTACGCTCTGCTCTCCCCTTCGTCGGGAAACGACGTCCCGCTGACTAATAACGCGACGCCGCCTTGATACGTGATCACGCTCGCAAACAAACTGTCGACGTTCGGCAGCGCCACGGGCGACACGTACACGCTCCGCACGACGGCGTTCGCGTCTTGACTACAACTAATTTTTACCTCGCCCGACGTCCACGACGCCGTGTCTGAACACCTCGCTAGCCCGCTCGAGACGAACACCAATTTCGACGTCGTCCCGTCTGGATACGTGCACACGCATCCGTCGTCGTCGTCGAATGAAAATCCCGATCCTCTGACGAAAAAGTTGCCACCCACGACGACGTCGAACGGCGTTGCGCCCGTCGTGAGATTTAGCGTTGGATTCATCACCACCAAACTTTCCGGTTCTTCCGGTGGTTCCAACGGATCCGTCACGCCTCTCTCGTCTTCGTCCGTGAAGTTGGTCTTCGTCGATCCGGCGAGGACGAAACGACCGTTACCAATGCCTAATCTAAACGGTACGTCGGTCGCCGCGACGTGCGCCGGCGAGTAACACGTCGCCGTCTTGCGCGCGGTGACGCGCGCATCTATCGGACCTATGGACCCGAAATAACAGCTCAAAAAGTCACCGTCGTCCTCTCCGCCTATGGTGCTGAATCCATCGCCGATGACGAGCACCGCTGTGCCGCCCGTGACGTTGACACTCGCCGTCGCCGACGTGAGCGTAAAATCATCCGTCTCTAAAACAAAACCCAACGCCCCTCTCGATCTCGGCGGAATCGACACCGTCTGATTCGCCGTCGTCGCCGCCGCAACGTTCGCGTCGTACGCGCTTTGCGTCGACGAATACGTCGGAACGATCATCATCGAAATCTCCCCGCTCGTCACCGGCGGGCTCTCGCATCGAATCAACGCACTCGACACCACGTCCGCCTCCACGTGCGTCACCGGCTTGGTCCATCGCACGCTCACCGTCTCGTGCAGATGTCTCCCATTCAAATAAAACACCTCACCGCCGACCTCGGGCGCGTCCGTCGGATACGCGTTCGACACCGTCATCTGTTTCGCAAAGTTGAACGTCTCCAAACCGTCCACCGGCGCCGTCGACGCGTCCCGTCCGCTTCGTCGCAGCGTCAACCCAACCGTCACGAACCCACCTCGCTCGTCCGCGTACCTCGGACTCAGACACACCATCTGCGTGCTCGTCTTGGAGTTCGGCGCGACGACGACCGCGTCGAACGCGCACGCCGCGTTCGCGCTCCCCGCGTAGCCTTCGCCCTCCACCGTCACGAGCGTCCCTCCCAACGCCGGTCCCGTCGTCGGATTCACCGCATCCAGCGCCATCGATCGACCCAACGACAACCCTCTCGTCGAACGCGTCATGAGCGCGATCGAAATCACGACCACGACGCGCGCGAACGCCCCCGTTCCTCGCGCGTCGAGCCGCGGCCTTCGTAATCGTCTCGACGCGCCCATTGTCACCGTCGCGCTCGCTCGCTCCGAATGCCTCCTCTCGCGTCACCGATCGACGTCACGCGTCATCTCGCGTCACTTTACGCCGTCTGACCTCGCGCGCGAGGTCGTCGTCGACGTCACGCGCGATGGGAACGGCGCGCAATGGGGAACGGTCAATCGCAAGTCATCTTCAGATTTCGACGCGCGCGCGTCATGGCGCCTTTTCTCGGCGGCATGCGCGGGCTCACCGTGTTCGTGCAGGACGTGCGAAACTGTAGCAATAAGGTGCGCGCGAGGGCGGAGGGCGAGGGAGCGGCGACGGCGAGGGAGCGCGAGTGAGATCTTCCGGTGGACCTCGAGGGTGACGAAGGGACGGGCGAGGGCGCGCGTAAGGGCGCGCGAGGGGACGCGACGGCGTGATGCGCGCGGGAACGTGTGATCGTGCATCGAACGCGACGCGCGAGAGCGATGACTGACGAGCGCGCGCGCGCGTGGTGCGAGGGACGCAGGAACAAGAGCGGGCGCGCGTGGAGCGAGAGCTCGCGAACATTCGTCGAAAGTTTAACAAGACGCATCGATCTCTCACGGCGTACGAGCGTAAAAAATACGTGCTCAAGCTCTTGTATATTTACATGCTCGGATATAACGTGGATTTCGGTCACACCGAGGCGTTGAAGCTCATCTCTTCGACGTCGTACGGGGAAAAGCAGGCGGGATACATGACGACGTCGGTGATATTGAACGAGAGAAACGAGTTTTTGAGGATGGCCATCAACAGCATACGCACCGATGTCATCTCGAGGGACGAGACGAATCAGTGCTTGGGGCTTTCGTGCATCGCGAACGTCGGTGGACGGGAATTCGCGGATTCTTTGGCGGGAGACGTCGAGACCATTTTGCTCACGCCGACGTATCGACCCGTCGTGCGAAAGAAGGCGGCGTTGTGTTTGTTGAGATTGTTTCGTAAGAATCCTGAAATCTTACTGGCGGAGACTTTTGCGCACAAAATCGTCGATTTACTCGACGCGGAGAGGGATTTGGGCGTCTTGATCGGCGTGCTTAGTTTACTTTTGGGCATCGTGCAGCACAGCCACAGGGGCTACGAGTCGTGCGTGCCCAAGGTGATCAACGTTCTCGAACGGTTGACGGTGAACAAAGACATTCCGCCGGAGTATCTCTACTACGGCATTCCGTCGCCGTGGCTTCAGGTGAAGTGCATGAAAATTTTACAGTACTTTCCCACGCCCGAAGACCCGGCGCTGCTGAACGCGCAGCTCGTCGCCATGAGAAACATTCTCTCTGGCACGAACACCGTGAAAAATTCCAACAAGAACAACGCGCTCCATGCGATTCTTTTCGAAGCGATAAATTTAGTGACGAGCATGGATTACGCGCACGAGTTGTTCGATCTGTGCGTCGAAATCCTTGGAAATTTTCTCGAGATGAAGGAACCGAACATCCGGTACTTGGCTCTCAACACGCTGAATGCCCTCGCAGCCATGCCAGATCTTCGAGAAGCGATCAAGGTGTATCAAGACAAAGTCGTAGACGCCTTGCACGATGCGGACATATCGATCCGTAAACGGGCGCTGACGCTGTTGTTTTCCATGTGCGACGCTTCCAACGTGCACTCCGTCATCGACGAACTCGTCAAGTATTTCGTCACGGCTGATTTTGATATTCGCGAGGAACTCGCGATCAAGACTGCGATTCTTGCGGAACGTTACAGCGTGAACGATCGGCAATGGTTCGTCCATATCGCTCTTCAGATCATCGACAAAGCGGGGGATTTCATCAACGACGATCTTTGGCACCGCGTGGTGCAAATCGCCACGAGCGATCCCAAGCTTCACGCGAGCACAGCGCAGGTCATGTTCGCTCACTTGCGCGACGAGGGAGCGTCGAATGAGCTCGTCCTTCGATTAGTATCATACTGCATTGGCGAATTCGGGTACTTGCTTCCGATTCCGGCTTCGCAGTACGTGGACATTCTCGTGCCTCTTTTCAAGGAGACGGACGAGGTCACGCAGGCCATCATGCTGACGGCGTTCGTTAAGGTGGCCATGCACAAAAATTGTGACCAGGCCGCGATGGGTAGCATCGTTCAAGTATTCACGGATATGAGCACCGACATGGACATAGAAGTACAGCAGCGAGCTTCCGAGTATCTGCGTCTATTGCGACTCGGTCCAAGCATGCGACCCATTCTCGAACCGATGCCAGAGTATCCCGAACGTGCGAGCATCCTAGAGAAACACGTTGAAGTCGAGAACGAGGCATCCGATATCGCAGCCGGCGTCCGGAAACTCGGCTTGAGCAGAGCGACTGATAAGAACCGGGCTCAGCCGCAGAGACCGGCGGGTACGAGCGCTTCGGTAGAGATGAAGACTGTGCCGAAACCGGCGGCGAGCGCGGATCTATTGGGCGACTTGTTGGGCGAAGCCGCAACACCCGCAGCTCTTCCCGCCGCGCGTCCCGCGGCGTCTCCTGGATCAAACCTCGAAGATTTACTCGGCATCGGTGCTCCGGCTCTCCCTTCGACGCAACCGCCGCCGCGAGCGCTCCCGGCGATCGAACCATCCTCCAAAACCGCCGACTCGGCTCGACCCGCGTCGTCGGCGCGCAATGTCGAAGATCTTCTTGGTATCGGTGCGCCGGCTCTTCCTTCGACGCAACCGCCGCCGCGAGCGCTCCCGGCGATCGAACCATCGTCCAACACTGCCGACTCGGCTCGACCCGCTTCTACGGCACACAATGTCGAAGATCTTCTCGGTATCGGTGGTTCGGCGGCCCCTGCCGCGCTCGCATCGTCAAACGATGTGGCCGTTTTATCGAACGCCGTCATCCCGAGCCAACAAGCGCAGAGGCCTTCCGCTACTCCGCAGATGCCGGGACTGACATCGGAGACGCACGCGGCTGCACAACCGAGATCCGGATGTGAACCGACCGTAGACGTCGACGAGTGCGCCAAACGCCTTCTCGTCGCCGACAATGGCTTGTTGTACGAGGATGAATGCGTTCAGGTCGGAGTCAAATCGCAGTGGCAAGGTTCGCAAGGCAGGATCATGTTCTACGTCGGTAATAAATTCGCCGCCGAAACGTTGCAAAACGTAAGGATGTCCGTCGCGGAAGTCGAAGGTTTGCGCCATAGTCTTCAACCGGTACCGGCGACGATAGGGCCTAAACGACAGATTCAAATCATGTTACAAGTGGCCATCGGGAACGCGTTCACCTCGGCGCCCACGCTCGCGTTTGAGTTCACCACCACGGCGATGGGCACAGTTTCGCGCTTGCTAGCGTTGCCGGTGCGAGTGAACAAATTCTTACGTCCGATGACCATCTCTTCCCCTCAAGAATTCATCGCGATGTGGCATCAGATGGCGTCGGTTGGCCAGCAACAAAAAATCATGGATGTGTCTCAACAGTACGCCTCGAGCATCGATCGCGTGATCAACGCCTTCAAGGGAATGCGTTTGGCGGTGCATGAAGGATTGGATCCGAATCCAGCAAACATAGTCGCCGGGAGCAGATTCGTGGGAGAAAAGTGTGGGGAGGTGTTCATCGCCGTGCGCGCCGAAAGCGACGCAAACGTCCGGGGAAGATACAGGTTCACGGTGGCGTCGCTGGACGCGACAGCCACCTCGGCGGTGATGGAGACGCTCGTGCAAGCGCTGCAGTAATTTAGTCGAATGTAACGAGAAACAGAGCGATCGCGATGCATGCCTAAATTTGTGCCGTGAACGATGCAACAATGCGGGCGGCGAACAACGCAACAATGCGAGCGGTGATGTTATTATATGGCTAAAACTGTCCGTCGAACTTCACTCTTCGCGGTCGCCGACGCGTCGGCGGGGCGGAGGCTCGACGCGCTCGCGCGCACCGGCGGCGTCCACCACGGTGCGTCGACGCGCGCCGAACATGGCGCAGACCAACGCGGGGGTGGCTAATGGTTCTCTCCCCGTCATGTCCGGGTACACATCCTTCAAAAAGTAATACGCGTGACCGACGATCATTCCCAACGCGTCCGTCACCGGTTGCGAACCTATGAGCGTCGAGAAAATCAACAACACCCACGGCAGATACGGCGCCGTAAAATTGAACAACCCTAAAAACGACATCTGCGTCGCCGCGTTTCTTCGTCCCCACACGTACACCATCATGAACGTCAGACTCGTTCCTAAAAATTGCACGTTGACGAAGGGCGCGAACGCCGTGAGCAGCGTCCCGCCGAACAACAACATGTAAAAAAAATCGCACGACCGTCCCTGAAACGATCCCTCCTCCAGCATTCGACAGTAACGACTCAGGAAAAACATGTGAAACACGAAATCCACGCCGAGCGAGCCGAAGAAGAAGAAATTCGTCACCAGGCGCCACAATTCGTACTCTTGAAAGATGAGCTTGCTGTTGAAGTACACGTTGAGCGGAGAGATGACCTGTTCGCGCGCACCGCCGTCGGCGTCAGTCATCGATCGCGATCGAACGTCTCGCGCGTATTCTTTCACCCCATCGCCCTCTCGCGCGTTCGCTCGCCCTCTCACGCGTCGTCAACGAATCGCACGAATGCATGAATGAAATCGATGAAATCGTCGCGCGCGCGCCTACCTCGAGCGCGCATCCCACCGTCACCGCGAGCGTGAGCGTGAGGTACACGCGCGTTACCGTCGGTATCGACGCGTACCACTGCTCGAGTTGGTTCGCCATCCCGCGCGACACGCGAGGCGACGCTCGCGCGTCGTCGAGTCGCGCATTCCGCGCCTCGCGCCTCGCGCCTCGCGCGTCCATCGTCGACATGGGCGGCGGACGCGACAAGCGGAAAAAGACGGCGAAAAAGCTCGGCAAGGTATCGGACGCCAAGCTCTCCGGCGCGGCGAAGACGGCGCACAAGGCGGAGAGAAATCAGGCGAAGAATCAGCGGCGTTTGGACAAGGGCCTCGCCGAGGACGACATCGACGCGATATTAGCGGCGCTCGCGATCGAAGACGCGCGACGGGCGGACGTCGTGATCGAGAAGGATTGCCCGAGACCTCTCGCGCGCGGGCACGCGTCGTTGACGGCGACGAACGCGGTGAAACCGAACGAGTTGATTTTGTACGGGGGCGAGCGCGTGACGGCGGAGGATGAAAAGTGCGTCGTGTACGGAGATTTGTACAGGTACGACGTGGATAGGAATCGATGGACCAAGGTGTCGACGTCGAAAGGACCGCATCCTAGGTCTGGACATCAGGCGCTGTGTCACGGAGGGTACGTGTACGTGTTCGGGGGAGAGTTTACGTCGCCGAATCAGGAACGCTTTTTACATCATCGAGACGCGTGGCGGTTCGATCTCGAGAGCAACGCGTGGGAACAGATGTCGTCCAAAGGTGGTCCGAGCGGGAGGTCTGGACACAGAATGGCGATCTGGGGGAAGCGAGCCGTGTTGTTCGGTGGATTTTACGACACGGGAAGGGAGGTTCGGTATTACAACGACGTGTGGGAGTATCACTTTGAGAAGAACGAGTGGAAGTGTCGGTGCGCGGGCGGGGAAGGGGCGCTCGGACCGAGTCCTCGGAGCGCGTGTCACGTCGCCGTGCACGAAGATTCGTTCATCGTGTACGGTGGGTACTGTAAAAACGTCGACGTGGACGAAAAGGATGACGATCGAAGCGAACGAGGCGCGACGTTTTCAGACGCGTGGAAGTTGGATCTCACGTCGTGGAGATGGGAGAAAATGAAGCGTCAAGGATTGGCGCCGAGCGCGCGCGCGGGGGCGTCGAGCGCCGTGCACGCGCTGAAGAAGCGACTCGTCCTGTTCGGAGGCGTCGTCGACCACGAGGTGAAGCGCGGCGACGTCATCGTGTCTGAATTTTTCACCGACGCGTACAACATGAATTTAGAGGCGAAAAAGTGGTTTCCGGTGACCCTTTACGGCGACGATAAGACGAAGACGCACAAGGCGGGGAGTCTCGAAGAGGCCGAGCGCGTCGCCGCGGGCGAAATCGTCAATGAAAACTTTAATATTCGCAGCGAGGCGCACCGCGCCGCCGTCAAGATTCAAGCGCACTTCCGCGGATACCAAGTGCGCAAGGCGTACAAGTTGTACAAGGTCGGCGGCGTCGTGAGCGAGCTTTTATACTCCCCTGGGAGCGGTGAAGCCGCGCCGAAGACGTTACCGAAACCTCGAGGTCGAATCAACGCCGCGATCTCCATCAAGGCGAATAGCATGTACTTGTTCGGCGGCGTCGTCGAACTCGGCGACGTGGAGGTGTCGCTCGACGACGTGTGGAGATTAGATCTCGGTAATCGCCCAAAGTGGACGTGCATCACGCCTCTGAGCGACGAGTGTCAGGCGCAGCTCACCGGCGGGGGCGCGATAGATGAATCGGACTCTGACCAAGACGACTCGGAGGGCGAAGACTTGGAGTAGAGTAGTAGGTACAATGTAGAAATAGAATTGAATTGACAACATCAGGAAAGGTCAAATCCGCTTCCGGACTTGACCGCGTACATGAGCTTTTCTTTCAGAGATGTTTTTGAATCATACGGTGGAAGTTTGAGGAGATTCATGCACGTCGCCGCGGTCGGAAGACGACTCAAATCTGCCGTAGCGTCGGGAGCGTCGGTGCCCGCGGTGCCGCTCCTGTGAATACACAGCTTCGGCTCGAGATGAGAAAATCCCAACAGCGGCGTGTTGCTGCACGAGGTGATGAACTTTAACACTTGTCTCTGCTCGTCCGGTGTGATCTCTCGCATGACGCTCCAAAACGCGCGAATCGTGCGATGCGACGCGTCGTAACCTCCGGAGAATTCGCAATTCGCCGCCATGTCGTCCACGTCCATCGACCCGGCGCGGTTACCGCTGATGAGCAACCGAAGCTCGGCGGGTGTGAACATGTTCAGCCATCGCTTTCGCATCATGATCTCGAATCCCGCTCGCATGCTCGACACCTGCCTGTACATTTGCGCGCGAAGCAAGTAGATGGACATGCAATGGAGATATCGCGGAACGTTCGAGTTGGTCACCGCCACCGTGTCCCCTCGCGGAATGAGCTGAATCTCTCGTTCCTCGACGCCGCTTCGATCGATGGCTGTGAAATACAAACACAAATCCGACACGTCGCCCGGGTACCGTTTCAGCGACACCAAGTTTCGATACAATTCGGGATCGAGAGTGGTGAGGTCGTTGAACTCGATGTGCCTCCCCTTGAGCGAGGCGAGGAAAAAGCCGGCGAGCGGGACGTCGAGGAGGATCCCGTCGTAACACGCCTTTCCGAGGATCGCGCCGAGAAAGTAAAAGTACTCGAGATGTCTCGGACCCGCGTCAATCGCGGACGCTGGGTTCGGGTACAGCGTTCGCTCGGGCGTCTCGACGAAGAGTCCAAACTTTGGATCGAACGATTCGGAGATTAAATCGTTGAGGAAATCCTTGAACAACCCGCCACCGTCGACGCCGGCCTCCTCCAGACCTTGCGCATTGATGAATTGGACGCGGATGATTCCACCGAGCATCTCCGTGAGTCGATTCGAGAGTTCGTTCATGCCGTCCTCGAGCAGGTGCCCGCGCCGAACGCGAATCGTGCAATATCCCACCGACCCGCTCTGACGCTCGCGGCGCCTGACGTCCATGAATTTATGCACTCGCACCTCAAACGGGACGAGACACGGTGAACCAGCCAATAACATGGACGCACGCGATCTCGGATCGCGCGCCTCTTGTAAAAGAGAAGGAATGTCCACGTGTTCGCTCTCGGCTTGAAACGCGAGCGGGTCGACGAATTGATGTCTCCCGTTACGGTCGTGCAGCCGGGACAGCGCCGACGAACACGCGTGCCACGTCTCCGCGTCGACGTATTCATCCAACGGCGTCATTTGTTCGTACGGCGAGCCGTCGGGTCCTCGCTCGACCCACAAGACTTCCCACAGCGCGTCTCGAAGCATTCCAACCAACGTCTTGGTCGCGTCTAAACTGATCGGTTTCCCGAGACGATAAAATTCTTCGTCGTCGCTAATCATAGTGTACATGTTGTAAAGCTTGGCGTACACGCTGAGCAAGAGTCGGTACCCTCGGTCGCGCACGTTTCGTAGGCGTGTGAGCGCCGGCCACAGCGCTTCAAAGCACTCGCCGTTAAACGTCAACAGCCGCAAAAACGTTTCGCGCTCGGACCCCTTGAGAACCATATCGCACGTAAACGCGAACTCGGCGACGCGCGTCGCGTGTTGCAAGAACACCGCCTCGTCCTCTTCCGATAACGTGACGTTCACGAGTCGCGTCGCGCACGCTCCATCTCTGAAGAATTCTCGAACCTGCAGAAACGTGGGCGCGTCTCGCGTCTCGTTCGCATCCGCTCCCGCGTCTCGCGCTCTGCGAACCTCCGCGCGCGCGGCGCGCAGGTTCATCACATCTAATTTCACATCGTCGTCGTCGTCGTCGTCGTCGTCGTCCTGTGCCTCGACGCCACCGTCTGACTCGGACGCGAGGAAGAGCGCCGCGCTCGAATGAGGCGACGACATGAGACGCGTCGCCGCTCGCGCGACGACGCACGCGAGTCGCGGCGTCAGACAATCGATGTGCGTCTTCACCGGTTGAAGCACGTTCCCGAGCGCGACGTCCGCGCCTCGCAACGTCGACGCACACGTCGACGCGTCGCCTCTCGAATCCGTCTCCAATCGCCGCGCGACGAATTCCCACAACTCGCGCGTCGTCGACGCGGTCCCAAACGCGTCCCACACTCTCGGCACGAGCGCGAGCGTCCACGCCAGCGCCCCGCCGCCACCGCTTCGAGCGATGTTCTCGCACAATAAACGCATCGCGCGTCGCGTGACGTCGTCCTCGGAAGCCTCGCTCGCGCTCAAATCTTCTAAAACGTCGCCGACGCATCGCAAATCGTCGTCTCGAAACGACGACGCGCACAGCTCCACCCCGGTCTCTCCCCACCGCGCGTCGTCTCGACGCATGAGCGCCACCAACGCGCTCGACAGGCTCACCGCGGCGCGGCGCGCCACCGCGGGATCACCCTCACCTCCACCGTCGACGTCTCGCGCCCGTCGCGTCGCCTCGCGCAACGACCGCGTCGCCAAACGCGTAAACTTCCCCATTCTCAACACCCATCGCGCCCGTTCGATCGCCCTCTCGCGCGCATCGCCGTCCACATCCATCGAATCGCCATCCCTCGCCGTCTCACCCCGCGTCCACGCACCACCATCGATGAATTCGTCTCGCAACGTCTCGCCGCCCGCCGACACGTCCGCCGCCGCGCGCGCGCACGCGAGATAGTCTCTCGTCCCATCTCCGAAAAACACCAACGCCCGCGCGCGATTCTCATCCACCACGAAATCATACGCGTCCCCGGACTCGACGAACGACGCCCGAACCGCTCGTTTCGCCTCGCGATGCGCGCGTCGACCGCGACGAACGCGTTGCGCGTTTTGCGCGCACCGCGTCTCGTCCCTCTCGCGCGCGCGTCGCTCGCGCTCCTCCCTCGCGCGCGCGATTATCTCCCGCGACGACGCCCCGTCGTCGCGCTTGCGTCCACCGAGAGAAATCTGTCGTCGTCGCGTCGTCGCGCCGTCGAACACGGGCGCCATGAAAGATGTCTTTGGAAATGCAATCCGACGCCCCTCGCGCGACGTCGCGATCGCAGCGGTCGAGCGAGTCCGCGATCGAGCGACGCGAGACGACGACTCGAGCGACGACGCGTCCGCGCGCGGCGTCTCGCGTCTCGTCGCGCGCCGACGACGACGAGGAGTGACGACGAGGTGATGCGATGTCGCGCGCGAGACGTCACATCGTCGCGACGGACGACGTTGTCGACGATGACGCGCGACGCGGACGCGTCGAACGTGTTATTTCCGAGGTACGCGCGTCGCGCGAAAGATGGAGACGCGACGGGAGACGACGCGAGACGACGATGAAGGATGATTTCGATGGATTTCGCGACGTGCGTGCATGAATGAATGATTGACGGACGACGACGACGACGCGCAGGGTGACGAGACAGCGCGTGGACGTTCGAATCGAACCCTCGAAGAGACGGCTTCGGGGCAAGACGACGCTCGTGTGCGCGGTGGAGGAGGGCGGTGCGGACGCGTTCGACGGCGTGCGCGTCGACGCCGAGGGATTGAAGATCGACGCCGCGCGCGCGAACGGTGCGTGATGGGCGACGAGCGACGCGAGAGCGAGGCGATGGGGTGACGCGAGAGGTGGTGTGACGCGGGACTGACGATGGAGGACGACGATGACGACGCCGTGAGACGAGCAGGGATCGAGTGTCGCGCGACGCCGACGGGGACGCGAGACGCGAACGCGACGACGACGAAACCGAGGGATGCGCTGAGCGTGGGGAGAGACGTGCGCGCGCACTTGGAGTCGGAGTGTAACGCGAACGGTGAGTCGAGGACGCGAGAGATGGTGATCGCGACGACGAGTGGGGAGAAGATTGAGGCGCGCGCGGCGGAGGGCGACGCGAGCGGCGCGCGGGGAAAGGAAATCGTCATCGAGATTGAGTACGAGACGGACGCGGATTCCGCGGGAATCGTCGCGGACGAGCGGTTCTTTTCGTGTCCCGGACCCTCGAGACGACCGGCGAGTTGGTTTCCGTGCGTCGAGCGAGGGGACGCGTTGACGACGTTTGAGTTTTCCGTGAGCGCGCCTCGCCAGTTAACCGTCGTCGCGTCCGCGCACTGGGACAAGGTGGAGAGGTGCGTGGACGAAGTGGAGGATGAGGACGGTTTTAGGTTGGTGCATCACTTTTCTGGGTTGTACCCGACGTTTGCGCACGAGATGCGTTTGATTTGCGGTGAGTTTACGCGCGTGTCCAGCCCGATTAAAGGCGTGACGCTCTTCGCGCCGGCGCGCGGGGGATACGAAGAGCGCTTGGCCGTCGCCGCCGCGGGCGTGGGTAAGGCGATCGCCGCGTACGAGGAGTATCTCGGTCATCCATACCCGATCGCGTGTCTGAACATTGTCTTCATGCCGGACGAGTACGCGGGCGCGCGCGACGGTCTCGGCGCGTGCATCAACGTGCACTCCGTCAAATGGCTCACACACCCCACCTTCAACACCGCGCTCATGGAATCCCGCGTGCACATCGCGATCGCGATCGCGCGTCAGTGGTTCGGCGGCGTCGTCGTCCCCGCGAACACGACGGATTGTTGGGTGGTGGAGGGCTTGGCGCAATACCTCGCCGGCACGTACGTGAAATCCTTGACGGGGATGAACGAGTTATCCTTCAGGCGCATGTTGGACATGCAGCTCACCGCGCGTATGGACGACGGCGAGACATTACCGCCCCTCGCGAGTCGCGCGGCGAGGATTTGGCGCGGTGGCCAATACGCGGGCAAGGACCCCGCCGCCGGGGGCGCGCCGCGACCGCTCGCCGCGGGCGTCGAACGCGCGTTGCAAGCCAAGGCGGTGACAATCATCTACATGCTCGAAAAACGTCTGGGGCCGGATGTTTTGCAAAAGGTGCTCAAGTACTTTGCGGGTTTGCACGTGCGTCGGAACAAGAAGGAACAAGCGACGCGCGCCGGTCCCTCGGCGGAAGTGCTCGCGAGCGCCGCGCGGTGGATTCACACGCAACAGCTCTTCGATCACTGTCGCGCGACGGTCAACTTGGGTAAGGGTGAGGTGAACTCGTTCTTAGAGCGGTGGGTGTACGGCGCGGGTGTGCCGAAACTGTGCGTCGGGTACGTGGTGAAGCGTCGGAAGAACGTCATGGAATTTGCGGTAAAACTCGAAGGGAGCGAAGCCGCCGCCGCCGCTGATCGCGCGGCGCTCGCTGTCGCGAGAAATCACCGCAGCTCTATCACCGTTCGCATGCGCGAAGAACATAGACCAGACGCCAACGACCACGTCGTGTCCCTCGGTCATTCGTCCTGGCAGTTGATGGACATTCCGTTGCAGCCTCGCCCGAAGGATCGGCGTCCGAAGACGATCATCGAATCCGGAGGGGATCCCGAGCTCATCGCGGCCATGGATTGTCCGGTGCGCTACGTGCGAGTGGATCCTGAATTCGAGTGGATGGGCAACATAGAGCAGAGCGCGAGACAGATCGGTTTAGAGTCGATGATGGCGCAAATGCTGGAGAAGGAGAAGGACGTCGTGGCGCAATCCGTCGCGGTGGAATTCCTCGGTCGTCGCGTCGCTAACGGTTCCATGAGCGCGGTTCTCGTGCTCGACAAGTGCTTAAACTCCGACGACACGTTTTGTCGAGTTCGAGCCCAGGCGGCGTTGGCACTCGGGAAGAGCGCGAGCGAAAAGACGCAGTGGGGCGGTTTACACGCGCTTCTTCGCCATTACAAAAAACACCAGTGCGACGAGCGCACGGGTCGACCCAAGCAAAACGATTTCCGAGACGTGGCCAAGGTCATCATCGACGAGGCCGTCATCACCGCGCTCTCCCACGTTTTCGACGCCGAGAAGAATTGCACGCACGCGGACGCGTTGGAAGCCATCGTGAGTCGATTAAAGTACAACGACAACGAAGGCAATCCTCAGAGCGACGACGGATTCATTGCGTCCTGCGTCGCGGCGCTCGGTCGTTGCGTGCCCGCGGACGGGGCGCAGTTACGAGCGATCGTGGATCAGATTCACTATTACATTCGTCGGGACGATCGGTTTCCCAGCGATGATTTGCTCGTGACGTGCGCGTGCGTGCGGTCCATCGGTTTACTCGCGTCGACGACGCTCTCTGAAGCGCTGCGCGCCGACGTCGAGAGGGTGGCCGATTTAGGTTTCGCCCTCGGCCGAAACTCCACCGCGCTCGCGGCCACGGACGCGATGATGTACGTGCGGTACGGTGAGACGAAGAATGAGCTCGCTGCGCTCGATTTCGTGCTCGAACGTTCGGCAAAACAACCGTCGGCGACGCAGAGCGCGATGCTTTGGAGCGCGCACGACTACTTGCAAAAGTTTGCGTCTTCGGCGAACCTCGCCAACGTCTCGACCGAGGTCTTGATCGACCTTCGAGATCGCGTCATGCGCGAGGGATGCGAAGTCGCGAGCGCGGCGTTTTCGTTGCTCTCGCTCTTCGCCGCGCGTGACCCGAGCTTGAGCGAGATTCTCGAATCCGTCGCCGAGGCAATCAAACGCGCGGGCGAACGGACTCCCGTCGGCATCGATACGCACGCCGCGCACGCGCCGATGACGGCGGAAGAGGAGGCAAAACGTGCAGAAAAGGAAGCGAAACGCGCGCGACGACGCGAACGGGATCGCCTGCGTCAAGCGGCGAGAGAAGCCGCCGAACACGCCCACGCCGAGGAGCGCAGACTCGAAGCCGAAGCGGCGTTCGTCGAACAAGCCGCCGAACACTTGACGGACGATAAAGGCACCGTCAGCGATCGCACCGCCACCGTCGTCGACGGCGGCGATACCCCGGGCGGCGGTGGCGGTTTAAAACGGTCAAGAGAAAACGCGAGCGTGAAATCCTTTGCGCAACCCGAAGACGCCGGCGCGCCGGCGCCGGCGCCGGCGAAAAAGCTCAAACTATCCTTCAAAATGAAGAAACCGACAGCGTGAACGAAACCTTGGCTGAGGTGCACATTCTTAGCTTTATTATCATACAACACACTCACTAGTACCCACGGCGCCGCATCGCTCATTGAATCTTACTCGCCTCGCGCGCCTTGGTCGGTAATCGCGACCAGCACGACGTCAACGGATCGGGCACGACGCGCATTCGCTTCGGACGCGTCGCGTACAACAACCCCCAACACATCACCGTCCTCGCCGGTATAAACAAACTCATCACACTCATCACCATCGCCGCGTACATCGCCGCCGCGCTCACCGTCCTCGACCGCCACTCGGCGACGCTCGCCAACCGCTCCGTCGCCGTCGCCGTCGCCTCCATAATCGCCGTCGCCTCCTCCTGCCCGAACGTCACCTCCTCCCGTCGCGTCTTCATCTCCATCACCGCTTCGACCTCCCGATCCACCTCACCTCGCGCTCGCGCGCGCTCGAAATCCGCTCGAATCTTCTCCCTTCGCGCGACGCGCGCGCACGTCGCGCACGCCGCCGGGACGATGAGATTCGGTCGCATCACCAGCGCCACCATCCCCGCTCGCACCGCGATCGCGCGCGCGATCGATCCGGTACCATCGAATCCATCTCGCACCCACCGCCACGTCGGCGCGAACGGCGCGATGGCTCGACAGAGCGCGTCGATGGATGCGCGCGTGTGATCGAGGGAAAAAATGTGTGATTCCGCCGCGTGCACGACGTCGACGGTGACCCCCGGGGCGGGTTTCGGACGCGCGCGAGGGACGAGCGTCGCGGTCGTCGAGGTCGTGACCTCGGTGGTCGTCGCGGGGGGGGTCGTCACCGTCGTCGTCATCGTCGAGAGATGCGGATGGGCATCGATCCGAGTGGAGATTTTTGTACTTTACTGTTACATTACTGGACGCTGAGTAATGAATGAATCGCGCCGTGACGTTCGTTCGTTCGTTTAACACGTCCCGAGGGGTTGGCTCCAGTGCTTTTCGTAATTTTGTTTGGCGAATTCGTACACGCCGACGTCGTGCGCCACCATGGCGCGTAACCCGGCGACGATTTTTGGGTCGGCGCGATAGGCGGCGAGGCGTTTTTCCAAGCGCGGCGTGAGTTTACCCTTGCTCCCGTTGTGATTTTGAATGACGGCAAAATTTTCGCCGAAATGATTACCGCCGTCGTGCCCGAGATTGGTGAGATCGGGAAGACGCTCGCGAATTTTCTTCAAACCGTCCTCGATGGCGTCTTGAAAGACGTATCGCACGCACGCGCTCGCGAGATTCGCCTTGGCCGCCTCGGCGCCGCACGCCGTGTGTCCGCCTCGAGGCGCTAATAAACCCGTGAGCTGCGCCGCCGTGCTTCGTTTCTGCGCGTACCACTCCACGGGATCGAGCGGACATCCCTCGCCGCTCGATTTCTCGCGCTCCTCCGCGGTCCACGACAGGTGACCCTCGCTTCCTTCCAAACACAAGTAGGCGTACTCGCTCCACATGCGCTCCATCGGATCGCGAAGGACGGTGATGTACGCGCACGGCGCGTCGATCGTTCCGCACAGACCCATGGACGTGGCGCCGGTGAAGTACATGTGACGACCGGCGTCGTAATCCGACTTCATAAACTCTTTGGAAAAAATACCCGCGCCGTCGGCGCGATTACGCGCGACGCGTCGCAACATCGATGGAATGTGACGCGCTTGAAACGAATTCAGCGGCTTCCACGGATTCGGCGTGAAATCTATATTCGTCGGACGTCCCAACGCGACGTCTTCGTGGTTTTTGTTTTGTTTCAACGCCTCGATGAAAAAAGAACCCGCCGCCTTGGGCACGTGCACGAACATCCACGCGTACGACTCGTTCGGTTTCGTCTCGAACGGTTTCTTCGCCCCTTTCGTCGGCACCACCACGGGTGACCCCGTGGGCACATTCATGCATTCATACACCGCCCGCTCGAACGCCACATCGTCGGCATCATCCGTTTTCTCGTATAATTTACGCGCGCGCATGAATTCCGCGTGACACGTCCCCGCCGCGCCGGCGACGCCGGCGACTTGCGGGGTGAGATCACACCTCCCCTTTCCCTTTCCATTCGACGACCCGAGCGCCGAGGACGTCGTCATCATCTCTCGCGATCGTCCCGCGACCGCACCCGCGCCGCACAGCGCCGTACCGACGAGAAACAGCGCGCTCGCGACCCGCATGTACGTCGTAACACCATTCACAGCCGGCCGTCGCGATGATGATGATTCGACGGCGTCGACGGCGGACCATCCGACGCCGTGCGCGCGCTCGACGTCGGGGACGGTCGTGGACGGTCGTATGAGCGTCTCGCGCTCGTCTTCGTGCCTCATGGGACGGTCGAGAGCGACGCGCGCGTGGATGTGACGAGACGATGGAGCGAGTGGGCGAGAGAGAGAGAGACGCCGAGACGCGCGCGTTTTTGTGTGTTACAGAGTGTTACACGCGACCGGTGAATTTATGCGTGCGCTCGTGTTCCTCGCGAAGAGCGGTGAAGACGACGCGTCTGGCGCCGCCGGCGCCGGCGCCGAGCGCGGCGTGGAGCTGTCGGAGCTCGCGGTCGCCGGCGGCGTCGAGCAACGCGAAGAGACCCGGTTTGAGCGCGAGCTCGCCGGCGGGACCGATGCCGCCGCCGGTGATGGCGGTGATGGCGTCGGCGAGTAAATGCGTGCAGTAACGCTCGAGTCCGCTGGATTCAGCGGCTTCGTAGACGCGGGAGAGTTTGGACGCGCACGCGTCCGCGACGGCGTCGGAGGCGCCTCGAGACGCGAATCGACGCAAGTCGGCGAGCAAGTCTGAACACACCGCGGTGATGCTGGCGACGGATCGACGCAGATGGTCGTACCGCGCCTTGAGGAGAGCGATTGTTAACGCGCACGCGTGCGCGTAGACCTCGACGTGGGATGACTCGTCGTCGACGACGGCGTCGGGCGCGCACGCGACGCTCGGGAATTGGCAGACGCGAGAGACGCACCGCGTGCTCATCTCGCACCGCGCGCCGAGCGTGGTGAATCGCTCGGCGATGGAGAGAATTTTTATGACGACCGAACTCGCGCGCGGTGTCTTGACGGCGACGCGCATGGCGCGCGCGCATGCGTCCATCACCGCCTCGACGTTGTCTTGCGCGGCGGTTCGAATCGCCTTGCTCGCCGAAAACGTCTCCACCAGGTTCAACACGCACCACAGAGGCGCGGCGAGCGAGACGTCGATGCGCTCGCGATGCGCTCGCGATCGTCTGGCTTCGGCGTCGACGGCTTTGAAGGCGTCGACGCAGGCGACGTACATGGCGCTCAGCGGTCGCTTACCGGCGCCGAGGATGAGTTCAGAGAGCGTCAAGTCGAAACTCTCACTCAACCCACGATCGAGCGACGCGCCCGCGCCCGCGCCCGCGCCCGCGCCCGCCACTTTCGTCGCGTGCGCGTACGCGGACATCAGGACGGCGACGAGCGACGCGTGCGCCTCGGGCGTGAGTTGCGGACCGGTTTGCTTGAGCGCGTCGCACACCGCGCCGACGACGTTGACAAACTTGGTCGAGGCGCCGACGGAGAACGCTCTCGTCGATTCGGAGCCGTTCCGCGCGCGTGTCGAGCGCACCAGCGCGTCGACGGAGATCGATAACGCGAGCTGCACGATTCCAGAGTCCAACGTTCGATGGAACTTTTCGCTAAATTCCAACGACGTCGCGGAAATCGCGAGCGCGTACCCGACGGCGGAGACGCACGCCGCGACGATTTCATGCTTCATCTCGTCGTCGCTCGCGCGCGATTCCTCGTCGAGCGCGCGAAGAAACGTCTCCAGACGCTCGCGAAGTCCGACCGAGGCGTCCCAAAAATTGACGAGCGCGGCGCCTTGTTCATCCGTCGCCTCCACCTCGACGTCCATCTCCGGATTGCCGTCCACCCATCCAAACGTTTCGCGTTCGGGTCCTTCGAACACCGTCATGCCGGCGGCGAATAGGTTTTCTACGAGCGTCGCCGCGAGAACCGCGCCGCCACCGTTCGCTTTGGCCGCGTCCGACGCCACGTACTCGTCGAAGAGATACCGCGTCACGCCCGCGGCGTCGGCGTACGCCGTCGGTTTCGCCGTCGTCGCGCTCCCCACCAAACACGAATGAAATTCCGACGTCGTGCTCTCCAAAAACTCCTTCATCGCTCCCGCGTCGACGCGTTCCAGGACACGCGCGGTGACATTGTGATACTGACGCGCGTCGAGCGTCACTCTCGCGGAGATGACGGCGGCGTCTTCGTCGTGTTTGGCGAGAAATCCGGCGAGCGCGCGCGCGCGTCGACACGCGTCCATCGCGTCCTCCATTCCGAGCGCGGCCGCGGTGAACGTCGCGCACTCGCACACTTTCATCGCGATCGGCAAGATGTTTTTATCCATCTCCGCCACGCCTCGACGCGGAATGCGCTCCGCCGCCTCGAGCGCGCGCCGCGCGCGTCGCAGCGCCGTCTCGCCCGCGGCGAGCGCGCCCGCGGCGGCGCCCGTCCCGCGCGCGAAATCATTCACCACCGACGAATTCGACGCCACCGACCAAAACCGTTTGATAGATTCGGCCGCACTCGCAGCGTCTCGCGCGGACCCGGCGCAATCTACGACGCTATCCTCGAGAACGTCCACCAACGCCGCCGCCGGTTCGTCGCCGCCGCGGTTCGTCGCCTCGCGCATCGCGCGCGTCAAATCCATCGATCCACGCACGAGCACGCTCGCGATCGACCGCACCCACGGTTTAAACGTCACGACGAGATCACGAAACGTCTCCTCCTCCTTTTCCGTCAGCGCTCTCGATCCCTCGCCCGCGTCCGTCTCCAATCGACATCGATAATAATCGACGAGCCGCGACTCGGAGGCGTGTTCGTACCACAGATCCACCGCCGACGTCAACACGCGCCACGCCTCGCATTCCACGTCTGGTCGTTCGTACGTCGTCGTCGACGTGTCCGGGACCAATCGCAGGCACGTCGAGAGCAACCGCTTCATCTCTCGACCAGCCTTGGACGCGTCCTCGGGGTCGACGTCTTCGCGCGGGAGCCGTAATCGCGACAAATGTCGCACGCGTTGCAGCGCCGACCCGACGGCGGCGGCTTCCGCGTTCGCATCCACGCCTCGCGTCGCGTTCGGACTCTCGCGCACCAATTCATCCACGACATCACACAGCGAGACGTCGTCGGCGCGGAAATACGATTCACGCGCCGCGCGATCCGCCACCTCACTCAATCCCGCGCGCAACGCCGCCACGGGGACGTACGCGCGCAAGACGCTTCCTACTCTCGACGGCGACAGCGACAGCGACGCTCTCTCTCGCACGCGTTCCCGCGCGTCGACGGTGAACCGCTCTAAACACTCTTCCGCTGCGGGTAACAACGGTTCACCCGGATCGTCTGGACACGACCCGAGCACCTCTTGCGTCGCGCGGGCCAAGGACGCCGCGTCGGCGTCGGCGACGTCGGGCGAGTCGAACGCGCGGAAAAACATCTCTCGACACGTCTCCATGAGCGCGGGCGTCTGCGCGAGCGGGGTCGATCTCGACGCCTCGCGAAACGTGTGCAAGACGTCGTCGTCGACGATGGCGGCGTGGATGGTCTCACCGGAGACGACGACGTCGCCGAGACTGCGCACGCATTTGGGGAAAAGCCGCGAGTCGGCGAATCCGCGCGCGACGGTTCGTAAGACTCTCGCGCGAGATTCGTGCGAATCATCGCGCGCGGTCGAGAGCGTCGCGCGGAACACGACGCGAGCGTGGGGCTCGATCAGTCTGAAATCTAACGCGGCGACGGCGTCGATGACGTCCGACCAACCGCGCGGCGCGTGAGGCGCCGTCGCCGCGCGAGACGTCGCCGAGGCGACGAAGGACGCGACGCGCGTCTCCACCGCGCCGTCCGCGTCGAGGGATGAATACAGCGCGTGGTCGGACGCCGTGCGTAATAAACGCACGAGCGCGTCCGCGATGGCGTCGGCGGTGGCGAATTTTCGTTTTCTTCCAGTCGGCGTCCCCGGCGAATCCGCGACGACAAAGGCGCGCGCGACGGGTTCGAATAACCCCACGAACAGTGCCTTGGCGTCCTCTTTCGACGCGGACGCGCGCGAGTCATCCATCTCACACATCGTTCGCGCGAGCCACGGCGCGAGACGTAACGCGACGACGTCACCGTCACCGGTCGTCGCCGCGGCCACGCGTTTGAAGATTTGGCGAATAAACGTCGGCGCCGACCGCGCCGTGGAGACGGCGCGAGCCGTCGACGGTTTCTCGTCGTCGTCGTCGTCGTCGTCGTCGTCATCCTCATCGACGCGACGTTTCTTCCCGCCCGTCTCTCGCGCGTTCCCGCACTCGGCGAGCACGCGAGGCGCGCTCTTGGCGTACAACGGATGAAAGACGAAGGCGCGCATCGCCGCCTCGCACGCCGTCCTAGTCGCCTCATCCCCGGTCTCGCTCGACGTCGACCACCGCTCGACGATGCCCCACACGAACTCATAATCCACACACGCGGGTGCGGGCGCGTTCGGTCGCGCGTTCGTCGCCGCCGCGGCGCCGAGAAGCGCCACCCGCGTCGTCGCCGACGCGTCTCTCGCCGCCATCGCCGTCTTCGCCGTCTCCGCGCACCGTTCTCTCGACGCCCACGACGCGCCCGTTCCACCACCGTTCGCGCTCGACGCCGTCGCCCCACTCGTCGTCAGTATCTCGAACGCGCGCGCGAGCGTCTCATCCGGCACGCGTCCCGACGAAATCGCCGAGAGAAGCGCGTCCGCCGCGCGTCTCGCGTCCCCGCCGCTCGCCGCCGCGAGCCGCGACGTCCCGCACACCTCTCTCGCCCGAACGAAACATCTCCACAGCCGCGCGTCCGCGCACGCGTCGTCCACACTCGGCGCCTGTTCGCCCAAAACCCGCGCGAGACCGCTCCGCGCGTGCGTTTTCCCTCGTCCCGTCTCTCGCGCGCGTCCTCGCGACTCGAGCGCCGCCGCGCCGCACCTCGCCAACGCCACCGTCGTCCACTCCGCGCACACCGTCGCCGAGTCGACGACATCGTCGGGAGTGTGATTATCGTCGGCGTCATCGCGCGCGTCGAGCGCGTCCTCGCACGCGCGCACGCGCGATTCGTAATTCGCGCCGTCACCGAAAAGTGTCGCGCGAAGTCGTCCCGACGCTCGCATGGCCGCGTCGAACGACCAACGTCTCGAACGACGCGCGCGAGACGTCGAGCGTGATGTTCCCGACGTCGTCGTCGCCGCGCGCGCGTCGAACGAAGGATCGATCGCGCGCGTCGGCGCGTGCGGGGAATCGAATCGAATCCAACCGAAATCGGACATCGTCACGTCGCGTCGCGTCGCGTCGCGCGCCATGTCGCGCGAGTGGCGACGGGGGAGACTGTCGTTTAAGGAAAAATTTATCGATCCGTGCGTCGTGGACGGGGTTCTCGTTCGACAGTACGCGTCGGCGGAGGCGTTCGCGAAATCGACCGCGACATCGACGGCGGGACGACGAGACGACGACGACGACGACGACGACGATCGCGTCCCGGGGACGGGATTCACCGTGTGGGACGCGAGCGCGCTTTTGGGGAAATACGTCGGGCGCGAGGACGTGTGGGAACGGCTCACGGCGGGGAAGCGTCGAGACGGGACGCGCGCGCCGACGACGACGCTCGAGCTGGGCGCGGGGACGGGATTGGCGACGCTGCTCGTCGCGTCGAGCGAGATCGCGTCGAGGGAGGAGGGTGGATTAGTGTGCGTGATGACGGATCTTCCTGAGGTGGTGGCGCTCGCGCGTGCGAACGCTCGGGAGAATAAAGAGGAAAACGGCGGGCGCGTGCCGCGCCGGGTGCTCTTGGCGACGCGCGGGGTGCGATGGGGACGGGAGGAGGATGTGGAGGCGCTTCCGGAGGCGATACGGTGGCCGGACGTGGTTTTGGGGGCGGATTTGATGTACACGTCGGATGAGGGGGTGATACGGGCGTTGGCGAAGACGACGGGGATGTTGGTGCGGGATTCGGGACGCGTCGCCGTCTTCGCGGCGTGCAGGGAACATCGACCCGAGAGCATCGAACTCTTCGTCTCCATCTTGGAGACGGAAGGATTCACGGTGCGACGCGTGCCGGCGTCGACGGTGCACCCGGATTATCCCGCGAGCGACGATGAGTTCGAGATATTAGAGTGTTGGCGAAGGTGACGACTTGTATTTCTTATTACTCACACGCACCGTACGCGTGCCCCGTCGCCGCTAAAGAACCTCTAAGAAGGACGGCGATCTCGCCATGGTGCCCACCTTGGCGGTCGCCCTGACCACCGAGTACACTAAATATGCCGTCACGAAGATGCCCGCGGGCATGATGATGACGGCCCACTCGTACAACGCGTTCAGGAGAGCCGTGTGCACGACGCGACGGCACTCGAGCGGAACTCGAGTCTTCGTCCAACGCGGATTCGCGCGCGCCAACGTCGGGTGCACGACGCTCAGCGCGGCGCCGAGCGTCCACTCTACCTCTGCACCGTCGATGCGCTCGACGAAATCGATCCTGTCGTCCTTTTGATCGAACCCGAGTCCGACGTCCGCGTCGTCGCCGCCTCGACCCAAGAGCGCCTGCACGAGCGCGGCGTCGAAACATCGACCGTTGAGTCGATCGGACGGCGTGTTCGGATCCTTCCCGTCCACGGCTTTGACGAGTTTCGACCATTCGATCGCACACAATTTTTTACCGGCGACGGCGATCTCGTCGAGCGTCGCTCGAGGCATCGACGGGAGCGAACCGGGCACGGCCACCGTCATGAAATTCGTGAGATGAAACAACAACGACATGCCGAGAAACCGATCGATGCGATCGAATTCTCGAGGCATGCGCAGCCTCACTCCTTGTTCGCGCTCTAAAGTCGCGATTTGTCGACGCAGACCGCGCACGCACTCGTCGTACGACCCCGTGCCGGTTAAACGCGCGCCTCGCACCTCGACGACGTGTCCCGGAAACGCGCACGCGTTCGTCGCTCGCCCGTCGTTCACCAACTCCTCGCGCCATCGCGTCTCCATGTGATTCGCCCCGTACCCCAAGAAGGATTCAACCTTGACAGAATCTCGCAGTTTCATCATCGATTTCGCCGTCACCGCCGCGCCACCACCCTCGGGCAACGCCACGTACTGCACGCTCCCGCCGCCGACGTCGATGGCGCCGACGGAACGCGCGAGAGGATTCTCCGAATCAGCCAATCGCGCGAACGGCGCCGCGTCCGTCGCCCCTCGACGCACGCGTCCAACCGCGGTGACGTCGACGTTGGATAAATAATTCGCCGCCAACCACGCGTAAAATCCCTCCTCGCTCCCATCCACCGTCCTAAAGTGTCCGTGCCCGTGCCGCAGCGTCGTCTCTCGAGTCATCACCTCTCGCACCTCTCTCCACAGCGCCTGCTGCTTCGCCGGCGTCAACACTCTAAACCCAGCCGTCGCCCACACGTACACGCTCGCCCGTTCCCTCGCCGCCGCGTCCGGCACGCGCTCGAGCGCTTCTCGCACCGCCGGCAGCAGCTCCTCTCGCACCCGTCCTCCCATTCGCGCCAACGGCATCTTGGTCTTCGTCTTCGTCCCCAGCGTGTCGATGCGAAACAGCGACGCATCCTTCCCATCGTCCTCCATCGTCGGCGTCACGCGAAACGCGTGCGCTCGACACCCCGTGCTCCCTGCGTCGACGAAGACGACGTACTCGGGCGCGCGCTCGCACGTCGTCGACCGTCCCTCGTGCGTCATCAGCGCCAACACCGTCGTCGCGAGCGCGCACAGCGCGAAAAACACGCTCGGCCGTCGCGTCCACGGCACGCTCGCCCGCGCCGTCGCCGCGCGCGACGACGACGGCGCGTTCCCATTCGACGCCGCCGATGAGAGATTAAGATGAGATGATTGATGATGAAGCGCCCCCACGCTCGCGCTCGTCCCGAGCGTCGTCTCCCCGACGTCCATGTGCGTCGCGCTCGTCGTCTTTCGCATGACGTCGGCGCGCGAGACGGCGCGACGCATGCGACGCGAGGACGCGCGTCGACACAGAGTGACGCGCCGCGACGTTTTTTCAACATGAGTTTTGAAAAAATCCCGACGATCCGTCTCTCCGACGGCGTCTTCGAGAACGCCGAAGCGCTCCGGCGCGCGCGATACGGGTTCGTCTACCTCGACCCGTACCCGAGCGCGCTCTTGAGGGAGACGATGCGCGAGGCGTTCGCGCGCGCCGAGGAATTTTTTGCGAGAGACATCGATGAAAAGATGAAGTGCGCGACGAAGAGCGGGAGAGGATACACGCGCGAGGGCGCGGAGACGTTGGACGTGGAGTCGTCCACGAGCGGGGACGCCAAGGAGGGATTTTACGTCGGTCCAGACGGTGCGCCGTGGCCTGATGATTTCGACGAGTTTCGAGCCGCCGTCGAAGACTACTACGGCTACGCGCACGAAATCGCGAGGGCGTTGTTACGGACGTTTGCGTTCGCGTTGGGACACGAGTATGATTACTTCGACGAAGATTTTGGTGTTTCGCACGCGTGCGTGCTGAGACTGTTGAGATACGCGCCGACGCCGTCGAAGGTCGACGAGGGAAAATTCGCGTGCGGCGCGCACACCGATTACGGTTTGTTTACCCTCTTGGCGACGGATTCCGTGCCCGGATTACAGGTGTTCGACTCCGAGACGAATGAATGGATTCCCGTGCGTCCGCCTCGCGAGGATATGTTCGTGCTCAACGTGGGCGATTTGATGCAGTTTTGGAGCGACGGCGCGTTTAAGTCGACGAAACACCGCGTCGTCATGGACGGTGATCGCGAGCGGTACTCGATGGCGTTCTTCGTCGAGCCGAATCACGCGTGCGTCATCACGCCCAGCTCGCCGACGCGGGCCACGACTTTCGGCGAGTATCTCGCGGCAAAGTATCGAGAGACGTACGCGTAGAGAGACGCACGCGTCGAAGCGAAGAACGCGAAGAACGCGTGAAATAACACCCCCTGTACACGATGCGCGCTGTAATGATGCACTTACAAATCGAGAGTCACAACTATAAAGTATCCTCGAGCGTCTCGGCGCCGCGTTCGATCTAGTACGCGGTTCGCACGCCGTATTGGGCAAGTTTTCTCGACAAGTACGCGTCTAAATCATCGAGGTTCTCCGGATACACGTCGATGAGATCTAGCTCGAACTCTTTGTAGAGTTTTTTCTTGTAATCTGTGCACGAATCGTAATCCGGTTGCCCCTCGAGTCCCCAAAACTCGATGTACACGTTGCCCTTAGCGGTGAGGCAACAAAAATCTGGTGTCATGACTTTACCCTCCGCGAGATGCAACTCGAGCTCGTACGCGTGTGGCACGCGAGTGGAATACAAAAAGTTGTCGATCAACACCTCTCCGCGACTCCGAACGTAGTGTCCATCCCTGGTTTTATATTTCTGCGTCTTTCCGAGAATCGAGCACCTTCCGCACGCGCATCGACACTCCGACTCGACGCGTCGCTCGACAGCGTCATTCGTCGTTTGCATTTGCGTCGACGTCGGTGTTTGCGTCGGCGTCGCCTGCATCGGTGCCGAGAGTTCCGACAATGCTCTGCGAAGCGCTGGCTCTCGCAGCACGCGCTCTTCAAACTTCACGTACGGCACACCGCTCATCGCCGTGTGGTTCGACGCGCCGTTTCTCAGACCCACTTTCGTGCTCTCCCACCCCCCAGAATCGTACGGCGAACGTGCGATCCATCCCAGCGATTCGAGCACTCGATTAATCTTCTGAGCGTTGATCTTACTGTTGGACAATGCTACAGAAAAGTGTTCCGCGATGGCTGTCGCCGTTTTCACGCCGCCGCCGGCGCTCTTGAACTTGTAATCGTCGTCCCGACGCGGCGCGGGCGGTCGACCACCGCCGTCCGCGGACGCCGAGTCGCGCGCCCGTTTCAACTGGTTACAATCGTAACACCTCGCGTATCCCTTGGTGATCTTTTTGCAATCCACGCACGTCGTCGGCGCCATCGCTCGATCGATGATGTGTTCGATCTGAGATGATTTCAATCTGAGAAAACGCCGCGCGCGATCGACGTCCGGGACTCGCTCACCCCGGTACCGCTCGCGCGCTTCTCGGACGCGTCCACGCGTCCACGCGTCGACGTCGCGCTCGAGAATCGCGACGTCGGCCGAGGACACCGCCGCGCGATCGTCCGTCACCCCGTGTGTCCCCCCCACGTGTTGAGTCATGAACGGTCGTTCGTGATGGGTGCCAACTTTTCCCTGGTCCCGCATCCATCCGACGGTCACCGACGCCGCGTCATCGCCGCTCGCGCGACGCGAGCGTCCGAAAGTGCGCGAGAAGGCGCGACGCCGATCGCGATCGACGTCGATCGCGATGCGCGTCGAGCCGGATGGCGAACGATGGGCGACGGGCGAGACGGATGGCGAACCGGGCGCCGCCGCGGATGCGGTCGAAGACGCGCGCGGAGCGTCGCGCGCGATGTGGACGTGCGCGTACGCGGATTCGCGCGGATGCGCGGAGTGCTTTACACTGACACTGCCGTGCGCCGGTGCCGCCCGACGAGGTTGCGTGGAATGCCTCCGGCACGCGCGCGAGCGAACGGGCGCGGGGTGGGACGCCCGCGCGACGCGAGCAGCCGCGCGCGAAGGTCAGTTGGAGTGTTTAAAGTATCTGCACGAGAATGAGTGTCCGTGGGATGCGGGGGCGTGCGGTGAGGCCGCGCGTCGAGGTCATTTGGAATGCCTCGAGTATTTACATGAAAATGGGTGTCCTTGGGACGAGTGGGCGTACCGCCCGGTGGCGCAGGGGGGTCATCCAGGATGTCTCCGATATTTGCGTGAGAACGGGTGTCCGAGAGGCGAACGGATGGTTGATTCCACCGCGAGCCCCACTCAACGTGAGAGGAATACGAACGTTCATGGCGAACCTTTCAGTCGTGCGGGTCAAAGACAGCGCCGGAGAGAGCAGGTCGTCGTTGATGAGGACCAGAACCACAGACTCGCGACGGCGGGTAGAGTGTTCAAGCACAAGAATGTTGCAGCAGTGAAAGCAGCTGATACCAAGAGATACGATCGAGGGTCGGTGAAGAGTGTGCGGAGGGTTGCTCATTGGCCGTTACTGCAAGAGTACAAGGGTGGACACGTTGCTCGGGTCACACGTGAAGATAACAAGGATATTTCAAACGTGCATCAACCACGACGCCAACGCATGAAAGAGCTCTGCGCCATGTATAATTGTGAAGAGGTTCCGACGCGAGGCGATGGGAACTGTCAGTTCAGGGCGCTGAGTGTGGGAATTTACGAGAAGGAAGATCGCCACGCAGAGGTTCGAGCGAATATCGTGCAACACTTGCGAGAGAATCCGGAAAGATATTTTCAGTTTGTGGAAAGTGGTGAAGTCTTTGCAGATTACGTGAATAGAATATCCCAAGATGGGCAATGGGGTGACGAAATCACGCTGCGAGCGTTCGTTGAGTACTACTCTCGTGGCGTTCGTGTATTGAGCGATAATGAGCAGAACTCAGTCATCGATCATATCCGCGAAGGTCTACAGGGAGACGCCATCACGATCACACACTATGGTGAAGTACACTACAACGGCACTAAACCCATACACGCATAGTTGAATGAATGAATGAATGAATGAAGTACATTTTCGTTACAAGAAGCTCGCGCTGCTCGCGCGTCGCGTGTTGCTGTGTGCGCGTGGTCGACTCGCGCGTGGTCGCGTCACGATTTCGGACGCCGCCACGAGGACTTTTTAATCTCGCCTCGGAGTCCGTCGGTGGCGAGCTCGTCGGCGATGTCGCTCGCGTCGTCCTCGTCGTTGAGAGACGCGCCCACGTGATGACTGAGTTTGGACGGTTTCGCGAGATGGCGTTCCAATTTTTCGTCGGCTTGGGCGCGCATCTGCGCGCAAACGTCGAACATTCTCCACTCCTCGACGCGACTGCGGCGACAGGAGGATTCGAGAAACGCGAGCGTGACGGTGCCCACGCGCGCGCCGGCGTCTTTGAGGTGATCGAACACCTCGAGCGCATCGTCAACGCGGTCTTGGTGACAACAAACCTCGATGAGACACTCGTACATGGCGCGCGTGTCGCCGATGTAATCCTTGCTTTCGTTCGTGGTGTGTTTGCGCGCGCGGGAAAAGGAGGAAAGCGCGGGCGCGTCGCGCCAGATGGATAACGCACGATCGAGCTGTTCGCTCCTCGCGGTGGCGACGACGAGCGCGCACCGCGCCTCGGCGTCGATGATTTCTTCGTCGGCGGCGGTGTGCTTGGTTCCGGTGTCGAAGATGCCGATGGCGCGCGCAAGCAAGAGTTCGGCTTCGTCGGGATCTGGACTCGTGGACGCCACGCTCAAAACGGTGACGAGAGACGACCGCGTCGCGACGTCGAGCTTGTGTCCAAGACGCGTGAGACGCGTGTACGCCTCCCACGCGCGATCGACGAAGCCCTCGCGCGAACACGAGACGACGAATTCCTTGAGCGTGTGCTCGCTCGGTTCCAACCCTCTCGAATCCATCATCGATAAGAACCGATACGCGCGCTCGACGTATCCTTCCAGACACAGCGCACGAACGATGGCCTCGATGGTCTCTTGTTCGAGCTGACCCTTGCGCCGGGCGATGTTCTTCACCTCCTCCAACATCTCTTCGATGCGCCCGGCGGATGAGATGACGCGCAGAAACGTATTCGAGCACCAGTCGTTCATCTTCACGTCTCTCTCCGTCATGTCTCGAAGCACCTCGTACGCGCGCTCGACGCCCTCCTCGGTGTCTTCAAAGTAACAACACGCCTGTAACGCGCATCCGTACGTCACCGTCGTGCGATTGACGTCATCCGTCTTCATTCGCTCGTACGTCTCAAACGCCGACGACGGACGATTCGCCTTGACCTGCGCGTCCATGAGCGAGGTGAACAAGAATTCGTTCGGTCGTATGCCGTCGTCGATGGCGGCATCGAACAATTTCTCCGCCTCGTCCACGCGGCTTCCCTTGTTGGACCGACCGAGCGCGACGATCAAACCCACGTACGTTCGAAGCGACGGCGGAATGCCGTTCACCAACATGTCCGAGTACATCTCCATCGCCTTGCCGTCCTCGCCGTTCGACGCGCACGCGTAGATGAGGGTGTTGTACGTGATGGTGTCCGGAAGACGGTGCTCGAGCTCGCGTCTCTCGCGTTCGCCACCCGACGACGCGTCTCGACGATAGGCGCGCATGTCCTCTTTAAACGCGCCGTACAATTCAAACGCGCTCTTGAAATCGCCAAAGTGCAAGTGTGTGGAGATCATGCCGTTTCGCACGCCCGTGGAGTGGCGCACGCTCGGTGGACTGTCGTTAACGACGTCTTTCATGCGCGCGAAGTGCTCTTTACCCTCCTTGGACGCCTCGAGCGCCGACGTCAACGCATACATCATGTACTCGTCCTTGTCGGCGTCCGTGCGCGATTTCATGATGTTTAACACCTCGATTGCGCGCGCGGGTCGTCCGCTTCGCGCACAAAGCGTGATGAGGGCGCACCAGACTCGGGAATTGGGCGTTCTCGCCGCGCGACGCTCGTCCAAGGCGGCGTCATCGACGAGCGCGCGCACGAGCGATTCCGCGCGAGTCATGGCGACGTCGGCGGTGATTTGACCGAGAACGATTCCTCGCGCGTACGCGGAGAGCATCGATGACACCATATGGTCGTTTCCAGCCGGACCACACGCGCCCGATCGAATCGCCTCGTCGAATAACTGCTCCGACCACTCGACGTCGACGTCATCCGCTGCCGCGCCCGCCGCGAGCATGGCGCCGTACGTAATCTTCGTCGGTTCCAGATCCTTCGCGCGCTTAATCTCCTCCCACGCCGCGACGGCGCCCGTGAAATTTTTCTGTCGCGTCGACGCCGAGATGACGCCGTTGTATGATCGAATATTCGGCGCCACGTCGGGCGTCTTCTTCATGCGTTCGAGCGTCTCGAGCGCCCCCTCGTAATCGCCTCTCCCCGCGCACACGTCTATGTACGCGTTATACACCACGGTATCCACCTCTCCCACCGCGTTCGCCTCCTCGAACGCCTCTCGAGCGGCTTTCGCGTTCCCACATTTGCCCGCCGCGCTCACCAACGCACTGTACGCGAACCTATCCGGCGTCGCGTCGGCTTCGTCTCGTCTCAATCGAAACGCCTCGTGCGCCACCCGCCAATCCTTGGCGCGTCCGCACATGTAAATCACCGCGCAGTACAAATCATTCCCACGTTTGAAATCGTCTCGCGAGGCGTCGAACAGTCTCGCGTACGCCAACGCCGCGTCCATGCGTCTCTGCGAGACGCACGTCGCCAAGAACCCTTTATGCGACCCCGCGAGCGCGACAGCCATTCCCGGCGACACGAGCGTTCGTTCTCGACGTCTCTCCGTCGTGGACGGTGCACCATCCTCCACATCATCTTCCACGACGCGCGCCACGCGACGCAACGCCCGAACCGCATCGTCCACGTCTCTCGCGCTCGCCGCCGCCGCGTGTCGTCGCCGCGCCTCCGCCTCGGCGTCCGCGTCCTCGTACCCCTCGCGCGTCGTCCCATCGCGTCTCCCACCACCGTCTCGCCGAGACGCGTTCTCATACATCCATGCGCGGTGTTCCCGTCGAGTGCGTCGGTACGACGACGTGGCGTCGACGTCTCGGCTCTCGCCGCCGTCTCGCCGTCGGCGTCCCCGTCCCGAGGGAATCTTCCCGACGTCCCACGCGCGGTTCGACGACGACGACGACGACGACGCGTCGTCCTCTCGATCGGGAACGACCGCGCGCGGTCTCGCTCGCGGTCTCGCGCGCGACGCGCTCGAGGCGGCGCGCGACGAGGGAGATTTCGTCGGCGGGCGCGCCGAGACGCCGCCAGCCGCCGCGCACGTCATCGCGCCTCTCTCTCGCGCGCGCGCGACGACCGAACGCCGACGACGTCGACGACGATGACGACGATGTCGTCGAGAATGCGGTCGCTCGCCGCGCGCGCGACGCGCGGAGACGGGGCGCGCGCGAACGCGTCGATGTGACGTCGAATGCGTCGCGTCAGACGACGCCTCGCGCGCGCGCGCCTCGCGCGCGAGAGACGCTCGAGCGAGAGAAACGCGAGAGGAGCTCGAGCGTGACGCGCGCGCGTCTCTCGCGCGTCGCGAACGGTCGAGGGCGCGTCGGCATTCGCGTTCGCGTTGGAATTCAATTCTCGCGGTGTCGTCGTCGTCGAGCGGTGCCCGCGACCGCGAGCGATGCCCGCGCGTCGAGCGTTTCGAGCGATGGACGGTGGACGCGCGTCGACGTCCGAGCGTCGGTCTCGGACGTTGGCGTCGCTCGCGTGTTGTTTCGGGGGAGGCGGCGGGACGCGTCTCGCGAAGACGCGCGGCGGCGACGCGTCGGACGGGGACGACGAGCGAGTCGCGATCGCGAGGGACGAGCGAGGAGCGGCGCGCGCGGATGGAGCGTCGATGAGGGATGGTTCGCGCGCGTCGACGCGGGAGCGGGATGGGGAACGGGACGCGAGCGAAAAGGAGCCGGGCGGCGACGGCGACGGCGGGGAATCGAGCGTGAGCGTCGATCGAGCGCTTCGCGTCGAACGGGCGAGCGCGTCGACGGCGGTCGCGGACGTGTCGTTGAGCGAAGGATTGGACGATGTCGCGACGCAGATTCGAGCGAGCGCGAAGATTTTGTCCAAGAGGAAGAAGGCGACGAAGGGCGAAGCGGATGACGTGCGCGAGGCGCTGGCGAAATCGTTCATCTTCGCCAATCTCGAGCGCGACGCCGTGGACGCGATGGTCAGGGAGATGTATTCGATCAACGTTCCGGCGGGAACGACGCTGACGGAGGAGGGACACTCGGGCGACGCCATGTATCTCGTGCAGTCGGGCGAATTTAGCGCGGTCCAGACGCGACTCGGGACGGAGATTACAATCCAGACGTTCGCAAAGGGTGACATGGTCGGAGAATTGGGTCTGTTGACGCGCACGAAGCGGATGATGACGGTGCGCGCGAACCAAAGGTCGCGCGTGTGGGTGTGCACGCGACAGACGTTTAAGAGTGAGATTAAACACAGCGTCGAGGAAACCGAGCTCACGAAGAACGTCTTTTTGGAAAACGCGCCCGTCATCGGCGATTTCCCGATCGAGACGAGAAAATCGATCGCATCCGTCATGGAATTCGTCCAGTTCGATCCGTTCACGAACGTCATGTGCGAAAACGACGCGTGTGACGGCAATTTTTACATTATAATCTCGGGTCGCGCCGACGTCTCGCGACTCGATCCGGATACGAGCGAAGAACGCACCGTGCATCATTTGTTTCGGTACGACTTTTTCGGCGAAGCCGAGATCCTCACGGGCATAAACGTCAGGAAATTCACCGTACGCAGCGTCGAGGACGCGCTGACGTGTTATCGCATCGGCGGAGAGGATTTCGAGGCGCTTGTCGCGCCGATGGGGGATAAATTACTCGCCGAAAAGTCGCGAGAGATCATTCGCGAACGCATGCATCGATTGAAGGGCGGCGAATCGTGGCGCAGGGCAAATATTCGGTTATTGGGCTGCGCGCGCGTGGGCGATAAACAGGTCAACATCTCCACGACCGGCAAGGTGAACCCTCGAACGTTTGAGACGTTGCGAAACGGACGAATGGCCGACGTGGAACTCGTCGAAAAAGAATTGCTCGGCGGAGGCACCGGTGGACAAGTGTATCGAGTCTTACAGACCGGAGCGATGTCTCGCATGTTTGCGCTCAAACGCACGCGTAAGTTGGCCGTCATGGAGAATTCATCGCACATTTTCCACGAAAAGGAAGTCACGAGCGAAATCAGCCACTTTTCGTTGATGTGCCAACACGCCTGTTTCCAAGACAATCACCATCTCTACATGCTCTTCGATATCATGGACGGGTGCGACTTGATGGACATGCTCGCGAATATGGCGCGAGCAAAAGTGATACCCGTGGAGATAGACGGAGTGATGCAAAACGTGCGAATGCAGATGGGTCTCAGCGAGGACGTCGCGCGATACTACGTCGCCATGATCATTCTCGCGTTTGAGTATCTGCACAGTAACCAAATCATCTACAGAGACTTGAAGCCAGAGAACGTGTTGGTCGCTAGGGACGGACGGTGCAAACTCGGTGATTTCGGATACTCGAGGAAACTCGACGTCGGTGAGAAGGCGTTCACGTTTTGCGGCACGCCGGGGTACGTGGCGCCGGAAATCGTTCTCTCGAAAGGGTACGGCTACGCCGTCGACTGGTGGGCTTTGGGCGTGCTGACGTTTGTCATCATCACGAGTCAGCAACCGTTTTGCTTTACCAAGGATCCTTTGAACAAGGAAGATCCCTTGGTGGTGATGCGTCGCATCGTCGACATGTCCTTCGCCGTCGAGTATCCGCCGTACGCCTCAGAGACGGCGTGCCACTTTATCTCGCAGCTCTTGCGTCGAGAGGCATCGAAACGATTGGGAAACACCGCGGGTGGCGTGAGTGAATTGAAGAATCATCCATGGTTTGCGGATTTCGATTGGTCGCTGCTCGAAAGCGGCGAGTACAAGCCTAAACCTTTGGCGCTCACGCCGCAATTCATGGAGTTGCAGCGCGAGCGTTTGGCGTCGTTGAAGCGAGAATCGCTCCTCGCGACGGAGATGGATTCGTCGAGAAAGATGACGGACGTGTCGATGACTCGAGCGAACGAAGTGTTTAAGAACTTTTAGGTGGACGCCATTGGAGTCTGTGTGAACATCGAATACGTGCGCCGCGAATATACGATGACGACTCGAAAATACTCGGCTCCGAACTGATGTACTAGTATTGAATCGTGATGGCGTTCTGTCTAATCGCGCGCGTAGTGGTAGGGTAGCATAAAAATGAACATCGTTTACAAGAGTTCAGCGGCAGCACGGATCCACGCATCGACATATTCTTCATCATCTTCATATTCGAGACCAAGGCTCGTAGAGTCGTATGCGAGCTTCAGTTCCTTAGCTATGCATATATACGCATTCTCGGGCAACGATTCCGTGTGCGCATCGATGAGTCCAAGAACCGTCTGAAGACGCTCTCGCGTGTTGACCGCCGCTGTATTCAGCGCTTTGAGTACCACACCTTTTACAACGTCGTCGTGGAACGTACTCTCGCCGAATTCTCCCTCTCCCCAACCGGTCGGGGCGAAGTATATTTGCGGTCGGTGACGCTTACCGGTTTTTTTCGCGTAACGACGAGTCCAGTCCCTCGCCGTGCGCTCAAACATCTCTCTTTGATTCACGTACTGCGCGGCGACCACGGTATCGTGCGGTGATTCATCCGGCGCGACGTCTCCCAAGAGCGCGAACGCGCAGAGAAGCATCTTGGGCAGCGTCAAGGCCCCGGACCATTCCGTCGTGAACAAGCACGTCGAGCCGTTCGTGGAGGACACGTTCGGGTGCCAAACTTTCGTCAAAAAAGTCACACGCGGTGGAACCACCCAATACATCTCCGGAAGCTGTATGTTCACCTCGAACGCGCCTCCCTCGTACGGGGTGCCGATCGGCCCGGGAAAAGTACCGCGCCACGACGCCAAATCGCACGGTTTCCACGGTTCGAGCGTGAACCCCTCCGGTAACGAGTCGTCCACGAGTCGAAGTTCGCGAAAAATTCGTTTCGACGTCTCCGGGTCCCAGTGTCCGACCGTCATCGCGCGTCGTCGTCGCGTCCGCGCGTCGATGAGTGATGACGAAATATCTCACCAATCGGGTGAAAAAAGGTGCCGAGAGTGTGACGATCGATCTTCCGCGTCCGAGATTGACACACGTCGGCGCGTCATGGGCTCGAAAGATGTCGTGCGCCGCGTGCGAAGATGTGAGGATTCGGGAGACGTGCGCGATGTTATCGTGTTATTGACGCTCTCGCGTCACCGCGACGACGTGGATGTGCAGGCGGAGTGTTTGAGGGTTCTCGCAAACATGTGCTCTGGCAACGACGAGAACAGACGCGTCGCCGGGCGGCGCGGTGCGATCCAGGCTGCGGTGGACGCCATGACGCGCCACGGAGGAAACGAGAACGTCCAGAAGAAAGGGTATGGCAATTTCGTGGCTTCGTGGCTGTGGTGGCTTCGAAGAACGAACAAAAGCCCAAGGCGAAGGTGAAGGCAGCTGCAGCGCAAAAATCAACAAACAAGGAAAACATTCGACCTACAACTACCGTACTGTACATGCGCGTTTATCTTTTAAACAAGAACTGTAAATCCTCCGCCGTCAATTGCGAGAGCGCGGCTTGATTTCCATCCATGCATCCTTCGAAGACGAGTTGTTTCTTTTCTTGCAATTCCATCATGCGCTCCTCGATGGTCCCGCGCGTTGAAAATCGAACCGCCGTCACCGGTCGAGTTTGCCCGATGCGATGCGCGCGCATGACGGCTTGCATCTCCACGGCTGGATTCCACCAAGGCTCGAGCACGAAGACATGGTTTGCCGCTTGCAAGTTTAAGCCTTCGCCGCCAGACTTGAGACTCATCAAGATGACGCTGACGTTGGGATCCTCTCGAAACGCTTGCAAATTCGCCGCGCGTTGCGCCACGGGCATGGAACCGAGGAGCTTGCTGATGGTGAATTTCGCCTTTTTCAAACGCCATTCGACGATTTCAATCATGGCGGTGTATTGTGAAAACACAATCGCTTTGTTGAGGTGTCCATTCTCTTGGTTTCTCATGTCTCGCAACGCGTTGACGAGCGTCTCCACCTTGGTGCTCGACGTGTACTGGGTGAGATCAAGCTTGTTCAAGATTGATTTATCCGGAAGCGGGTCTTTGGCGAACCGATTCGTGGCGCTCTTGGCGTTTTCCAAACTCTCAGGCGAAAAGTCAATCGTCAGCGCGGTTCGACACACGGGACAAGTCACTTTTTTCCCGTCGGTAGGAGCGCACGAGGCGTACTGCATGATGCACTCGCGGTGAAAGATGTGTTTGCAACTCGCCAACGCGGCGTCTTCCTCCTCGATTTCGTCTTGGCACATGCCGCAGTAGTGCTTCACCGTGTCCGCGATGGCGGGAGATTCCACTTTGGGCGCGTCCGGCGCGTCTCTCTGCACATTCGCGCTCTTCGAGTGAATCACCAAGTACGGGTGATCGCACGCCTGTCGAAGACGCGCGAGGAGCTCGAAAATGTGCGCGTAGTTGTGCAACACGCTGCCCTTTTTCACGAAACCGTCAAACTTGGCGCGCGTAAGCATGTACAGCGATTCGTAAAAATCTTGTTCCACCTCGTTGAATTCGTTCTCTTGAATGATGATTTTCAGTTCCGGCAATTTCACGTCGTTGGCGCGCTCCGCCTTGGTGCGTCGAAGTTGCATCGGCAGTAAGATGTCGTTTCGAAGGGTCAACATGGCCTTTTTACCGTCGCCGATGTATCCGTATCGGTTGATCGGGTTTAACACGGTGCGATTAAAGTGTGAGTAATGCCTCGGCGCGCCACAACCGCACTCCGCGCAAAATCGCGCCTCGGGACCAAAGTTCCAAGAGAGCGTTTTGCAATCGCAGTTTTTCGTCGAGCAAAAGTAATACGCGTACGGATCCATTCGTAAGAATCGAACGAGACTGTAGAGATCACCGATGCGATTCTGCAGAGGAGTGCCGGTCAAACACCACTTGTACGTGGATTTGAGCGCGTAGATGCACTTGGCGGTGTTACTCGTTCGCGCTTTGATTTTGTGCGCTTCGTCGAGAACGATTCTGTGCCACTGGGTGCGATGAAGGAGTGAATCCGACAAATCGACGTCGTCTTCGCCAAGTTTATCGCTTTTTGATCCACCCTGGGATGGTTGCGTCGCCTGATCGTCCGCGCTCGCGTCTGCGTCTGCGCCTACGGCTCGCGCGGACTCGTCGGGCTTTTTCGCCTTCATCGTAATCTTGAGCTTGATCTTCTTCGGTGGTGGTTTTTCATCCTCATCGCTCTCGTCTAAAACTATGGCGTCGTCGTCGTCGTCGTCGTCTTCCTCGCTATTCGGTACGTAATCACTCCCGTCGGCTTCGTCGTCGCTCGCTTCTCGTAAACTCTTCTTCTTCTTATCGTCGGCTTTGGATCTGCGCGGCGTCGATTTGCGCTTCTTCTTCACCTTGTTCACGGCGCTCATCACGCCCGACGCCGCCGCTGCCGCTAAATCCGACTCGTTCACTTCATTCACAGCCATCTCTTCCTTGACCACATCCAACGTCTCCGCGCGAGTGGGCGGCACGGGCAGTTGTGAAATCAACGCCTTCATAAGCTCGTCCGCCTCGCCAATTTCGTCGTCGCGAGCTTCCTCCTTAATTTCCTCCTTGACGACCACGACGTCCCCTCCCGGCGCCAATCCCGCCGCCGCGCGTTCTCTCGCCTTGTGCGCGCCTTCATACATGCTCAGCACCTCTCGTCCCGCCTTGGCCATGAGTTCCTTGTAAAAATTCGCCGGCGTCGGAATCGACTTTTTCACATCCTTGGCGCTTCCCTCCTTGATGCGCAGCGTGCGCATGGCCTTTTCGTTCGCCACGTCGCGAGTCACCTCCCGTCGCGCGAGTTTCTCCGTGCGCACGGCGTCAGGTCCGCAAAAATATTTCAAGTGCGTCACCATCGATCGAGGCAGATACTTTTTCCCGCACCATCGACACGCCACCAAGTGTCGATTGATTATTTTCCGCCACTCGGCTTCGACGACGGGATACGTCGTCAACACCACATCAATACCTTTAAAATCCTCCTCCCGCACGTTGACGCGATCGGCGTAATACACGAAAACGCGCAGAGACCCTTCCTCAACGCACGCGTTGATCTCTTGTTCCCACTGCACGAGCGCCGACGTCGGCACCACGACGAGCGTCGGCGGCGGTCTATCGCTCTCCGTCACCATCTCCCCGATTTCACTCCGCTCTCGCATCCACGCCTCTTTCCTCGCCAACAACAACGCGATGCATTGTATCGTCTTCCCCATTCCCATCTCATCCGCCAATATCCCACCCCTCGCGTCCGTGGACTCATTCTCAACCATCCATCGAAGTCCCTCTCGCTGAAATCCCAACAGCGGTCGCGTCAACGCGCGCGGCGCCTCCATCGGTTCAATCACCGGTCGACACAAAAATTCCTCGCTCGTCACGTCCAACGCCGTGGCTTCGATCGCTGGTTTCTCCGGACTCGTCAACGTCGCGAGTAACACCTCTCGATCACCCTCTCTCAACGCATCCGTCCCGTGTATCGCCGCCGCGAGTTCGTCCCTCGTGACGCCCTCGACGCGATAACACTCGGGGTGCATCCACTTTGATATCCATCCGTAATCCCCACCGCGATACTTGAGAGGTTCACCGACGCGCACGGTATCCTTGGCGATCTTTTCACCGCACCTCCCGCACTTCCCGCGCCCGGATTTCGCGTATTCGACGCAGTGCGTGTACGTGACGTACGTGTCCGAGTCGTCGTCAAAGATTGGACGCCAGGTGACGCCTTTACCGTCCCACGACGGGACGACGGTGAGTTCGGGCATCGAGGCGAGGGGGGTGTCGCGCGCGCGCGATGGACGCGCGCGCGACGGCGCGCGACGGCGCGTCAGCGAGTGATGCGTGATTGAATGAAAAGCGCGGCGAGGGAAAGCGTCGCCGAGACGCGCGAATGGATGAATAATGGTATTACTAATAGTGTCTGGAACTAACGCGAACGCGCGATGGGCGCGGTGGGTCGATCATCGCTCCGGTTCGACGAAGGCGCCGGGGACGTCCTCGAGAAGGGCGTCGAGGGACCGATCGTCGAATCGGAAACACGCGGCGAGCGCGCGCGCGAAATCGTACAGCGCGGCGTCGGCGTCGACGAACGCGGCGTCGAGCTTTTCCTTCTCCTCCGCACCGCTCTCGAACGCGCGTTCAACCGCCGCCTCCACCACCCCGAACGAATCCTTCGTCCGTTCGAGCGCGTCGTACACAGCCATGGACTCTTGACTATCGTCGGCGTTTCGCGCCGCCGGTCCCTTGGTGACCGAACGCGTCAAAATGGACAGCGTGCAGACATCCCGAGCGTTCGAGTACGCCTTTAACGAGTCCCTGGGCGTCGCACAATCCAGCGTCGCCTTGGTCAGCGCCTCTCGAGCGTCATCGACGTCGAGACCACCGTTCACGACGAGGTCTCGCCGCAACGCCGCCAAACGCGCGCGCGCCGTCGCCACCGGTCCCGCGAGAAATTTCGCATTCGTGCGTCTCTTCGCCGACGCGAGATCGTCAAACGGGGACGCGCGCGCGACGTCGACCGACGCCGTCGTCGTCATCGCGAGCGTCAGGGCGAGGAGGGACGCGCGACGCGTCGTCCCATCGACCGAGACGGATGAATCACCCGCGTTCTCATTGAAGATAACTCGTCGTCCTCGCGCGACGTTCGCCACGTTCGCGCGTCGCGACGAGGACGACGACCACCGCGCGCGTCTCACCCGCGAGAGCGACGACGCGCGAGGGACGCTCGAACGCGGTCGCGTCGACATCGCGGGCGATGTGTGACGCCAGCCGTCATTCATTCGCGCGCGAATTTCCATTCCAACCATCCATGACGCGCGCGGACGCGGTGGACGTCGACGGCGTCGCCGAGGACGTGCGGCGTCTTCGTCGACTCACGCGCGAGCACGCCGAGCGCGCGCACGAGCTCTCGAAACGACTCGCGAGCGTCGAGGCGCACATTTCGGAGACGACCGGCGGCGATGGACGCGGGGCGACGACGACGACGACGTTCGAGGTGACGTGCGGCGTCGCGAGCGGGGACGAGAGGGCGAAGCGGGACGCGTTGACCTCGGACGCGCGAACGAGCGGGACGCGAGGGGTGATGGAGACGACGACGACGTTCGGGGACGGGGCGACGCTCACGGCGAGGTGCTCGAGCGCGCGGTCCGAGTACCTGAGCTCGGAGGATGAACACGAGAGTCGAGTGGTGACGTTGGATAAGTTGAAGTATTCGAGGACGATTCGAGAGGCGAACGGGACGCGGGTGCGAGCGCACGTGGTGCCGGTGGGGGCGGAGGGCGTGGACGCGGCGCCGGGGGGCGTGGGCGGAGGCGCGCGGCGGACGCACCGGTTGACGGGTTTCGGCGCGCTCGGGTCGAACGTGATCGAGAGGTGTAACGCGGACAGTCTGGGGGCGGTATCGATCGAGTTTAAGGACTCGTTCGCGCTTCACGCCGGCGTGCTCACGGGGAATCGACAACCGGAGGATAACATGGGCAAGGTGCTCGCGCAGGCGAGTTTTAAGAGCTCGTCGTCTTCGAGGCACGTCAACTGCGCGCTGAACGCGTCGAGGTGTCAGAGCGGCGAAACCATCGTCGGTGCGGCGTTGACGCTCGCGAAGACGCTGCCGAAGACGACGCGAGCGATCGTCGCGAACGCGTGGGGGCAAGTCGCGGCGTCTCAACCGAATTCGCGAGAAGACTTCACCGAGTGGGGCGTCGCCGCCACCGTGCCGCCGACCAAGGGTGGCGGAGTCTTGAAGAACGCGGGGTGGGGATTTGTCGCCGGGAAACCCGCGAATCGAGGCGGGATCCAGGCGGAGGGATTCCTTCGACTCGGTGGCGACGGCGGAGAGCCGGGCGCGACGCTCGTGCCGGGCGTCGTCGTGTCCACCGACGACCGCGGGAATCGCGAGACGACCTTCGCGTGCAGCGCGCACTTGCTCTGGTGATCACCCCCACTGCGCTCGCGCCGTCGTCTCACATTTCGCATAGTTTTGTCCAAAGTCTCGTCGTCGACGAGCGTTTTTGCCTCAATAATAATATTCGTGAAATGTGCTACACTACGCGTACAGCGGGTCGAGTCGCATTCATTCATTCGCGTACACTTTCGGTCCCTGAAGCCAATGCGGCTTGACGTTCTCCTTGGCGTCCTCCTCCGTATTTTCCGCCTCCTCCGCCGCCATCTTCTCCGCGAACGCCTTCGCCTTGACCGCCGCCTCGCGTTCCGCCGCCGCGCGCTTCGCCTCGTCTCTCTGATTCGTCAGCACCAAATAATGCGCCACGCTGTCGTACCCCATCGCCAACGCTCGCCTGTACATCGACCCGGTCGGCGGATATCCCTTCTTCGTTCGACAAAACGAACAGTTACAGATGTCTCGACAGCTCGGACACCGCCACGCGTCCCCTTTCGCCGTCGCCTCTTCGATGTTTTCCCCGTGTCGCATGTAGAGACAATCGCCGCAATACACGCCGCGCATCATGCCACACCCAGCGCACGCCGTGCGCAAACCTTTCGTCTTTTGTCGACACTGGTGACAACACTGACCGTTGACCGGATCGTAGATTCGTCGACCTTTCTCGTCGTATCCGTCGACGAACAGCGTCCATTCCCGCTCGCGCGCGCCCAGAGCCTCGACGTGCGCGTCGTCGTACAGCTCCTCGGCGTACGCGGGTTCGAACAAGTCTCTCGCCGACGACAGGTTCGCGGGATCGAACTGCTCGGGCGCTTCGCCCTGTTGTCGACGACTCGCGCGACGAGGCTGCGTCGTCGTCGTCGGTGCGCTCGTCGTCGTCGACATCATCATCACTCGGCGCTGTCTCTTCCGAGACGCATCTTCCCGCGCCCCGCGCGCGATGGCGTCCCGCGCGTCGACCAAGCCTAACGCCTTCATGCGAGCCTTATTTTCAGCAATCTTTTCCGCGCGCGCGCGCTCGTATTCGTTCATCGCGCGAGACGCGAGACGCGCGCGCGTGTGCGGAATTTGAAATTCGCAACGACCGTCGTCACATCGCGACGACGCGCGCGCGGCGACGATGGGCGACGACGCGACGCGCGCGCGGCGGCGAGAGGCGCTTCGAAGAACCGGGGGGAAATTCATGGCCATGTTTGACGACGCCGGGGACGTCGAGCGCCGGGAGACGCGCGAGACGACGCGCGATGGCGACGGGAAGAGTCGCGACGCCGCGCGGGCCGAGACGACGCGCGCGCGCGCGCGGGACGACGACGAGACGACGACGAAGGGTGGAGACGCGACCGAAGCGCGCGACGAAAAAGTGCCGTCGTCGTCGACGGGCGAGAGGCCCGCGCGAGGGCCGACGACGATGGTGTTCGACGGGAAACGCGTGACCACGGCGGCGGCGGCGGCGGCGCGGGCCCAGAGGTCGAGGGCGAAGAGCGACGACGACGACGCGACGACGCGCGTGGTGAAGAGAATCGACGCGAAGAGGGCGAGACGGGCGTTCATGAGCGCGGACGCGGGACGCGTTTTCGTGGAAGATTCCGCGCCGGCGTCGCGAGAGGGTGGGGAAGACGCGGACGGCGGCGACGCCGCGACGGAGCGATTGCGCGCGCTTCGCGAGGAAGTGCGAGCGTTCGGCGTGCGCGGACTGAACAAATGGGATCGGGCGGCGTTGGAGAATAAACGTTTGGTCGAGCTCGGGATGAAACCGAAAAAGGGGCCGCGGATTCCGCCCACGATCGGGATCGGATTGGCCAAGGCGAACGAAAAGCGCGTCGAGGCGGCGCGCGTCGAGGCGTTTCACGCGGGGTATAAGCTCGAGAAAAAGGCGAAAAAGGCGAGCGCGGGGGATCGTGATCGAGGTTTAGCGTGGGGGTCGACGTACAGCGACGGCGTGATGCGGGTGAATAAGCGAGACATGGTGAATCACGACAAGCTGGTGGATACAAAGGCGATGTTGCGTTCGGGCGGCGGCGGACGCGCGCCCAAAGCGTCGGGGAAAAAGATGAAAAAGAAGGGCAAGGCTGGTCGCAAGTCGAAACGATGAAGACATTTCTAGCTAGTGTGCGTCTCGTGTAACGAAACGTGTGTAATGTATGTTTAGGCGCCGGATTCGCGGACTCGCGCCTGCGCGTCTGGCGATAATTCAGCCAACGCCGCACGAACGCGCTCGTCTGTATTCGCGCCTCGCGACAACGCGACGCCGACGATGCGCAACGTGTCGACCGTGGCGAGTTTTTCCGTGATGACGACCGAGAACGCGCGAACGACGCGCGATACGACGCCGGCGTCGAGCGACGTCGGATTTTCGCCGACGGTGGACGCGAGCCAATGGTAGACATCCGCGCCTTCTTCGAGGTCGTTTCGAAGAGGCAAGGCGTCGAGCACGACATTCAGTAACGCGCTCGCGCTCTCGCGCGCGGAGCCGTCGACGACTTGGAGTAAGCGTGCGAGGGCGCCCACGGCGTTGTCGCGCACGCCTCCGTCGGATTCGACGTCGGCGCGCGTCAGCGGCGCGATGGACTCGGCGACGGCGCTGTGGAATTCGGCCGCCTGTGCGCCTCCGAAATACACGAGGATGCCCGCGCAGTACACGCTGTTTCTGCGAAGACCGACATCGGAGCTCTTGACGTCTCGTAAACATCTCGGAAGAGCGACGGGTGCGCATCCCGCCGCCGACGGACCGATGGCGCGAACCACCTCCACGAGCGTCGCGTAACAGAGTGAACGCTCCGTTTCGGTGTGATCTTCGCCCGTTCTTTTCATGAGGGCGTTGAAATGCGGCACGAAGTGCGTCGCGAACGCCGCGCCCATGTACAAGGCGAGCGCGGGTAAGAGTTCGGCGATGGCTTCGATGATGATCAAACCCGCCTCGACGTCGGGAACTTCGTCCTCTTCGTCCTCTTCGTCGCCCGCCTCGCTGTCGTCGTCGTCGAGCTGACACACGGTTTTCCCCTCTAATATCTCTAAGCTCGTCGCGGTGAGATCGTTGAGATGTTGAGATACATCGATGACGGGGTGATCTTTGAGAATTTTGATGAGGAGCGCCGCCGCCTCGACCGACGCGGCGACCGAATCGCGATCGTCGTCGTCGAGCGCGCACCGAATCGTCGCCGAAAGAGACTCGTTTACGAGATCTTTAGCTCCCGCGGGATTGAGCGTCACCGCGGCGATGGCGGTCTGCGCGAGTGCCAAGTGCGCCTGCACTCGAACCATTTCGTGCATGTAATCGGTCATGCCGCCGAGAAGTTCAGACGCTTTGGTGATGTACTGACCGAACGCTTTCGGACAGTGCGACGCGTAACAGTTGAGCGCCTTGCACGCCGACGCTTTCTCGTCCATGACGCCCGAACGTATGGAGTACCCCGCCGGCTGTTTCGTCATGCCGCCTTCGTCTTCGTCCTGGTCGTCCGAATCCAACTCGGCGCGATCCGCCTCGTCCTCGCTATCAAACATAATTCCGTCGTCTAATTCTATGGATTCGAACGCCTTCGCGACGCACACCGATAGGTACGGTTCGAAGTCTTCCTTGAGCGCCTCGGCGACTTCGCCGAACAAACCGTGCGCGAACTCGCGCAACTCGGCGAAATCGAGCTCGAATCCCGCCAAACCCGCCTTCATGGCGCTGTCGACGTGCGGGCCCATGGCTTCCTTCCCGCCGTCCGCGGAAATGAGCATGCCGAGCACCTCGAGCGCGCGCGCGCGCACGTTCAACTCGTCATCGTCCGTCAACGCCAAGCAACGATCAAGGCGAGGCAAGAGTTCGCTCAGGTATGGGTGCACCTTGCTTCCGCTCGACGCAGTCGCCGACGCGAGCGCGGAGAGCAACATCTCGCGAACGTGACGCTTGGCGCCGTTATCGAGCGCGAGAAACACGATGTCGAGGAGTGGTTTGATGTATATACCCTCTTCGTCGTGGAAATCTTCCAACCACGCGTCCATGGCGTACATCATGCGTTCTTGAACGCTCTTCACCTGCTCGCCCGGAAGCGCTTGAAACAAACTCGGCAACACTTGCTTGTGAATGTCCGGGTCTTCGAGCGTCAGACCGAGGTGTTCGGCGAATTGTCCGAGCGTGAACGCCGCGGCGCCTCTCACGGGCGCGTTCGGGTCGCTGAGACGACCGACGACGCCCGGCACGATGGTTTTTCCGTGCGCGCGGATGCCCTCTGCGCACCCCTCCGTGACGACGCCGAGCACGGCAACGGCGGCGTGACGCATGCGCTCGTTCGACTCGTTGTTGATGTTCGTCGACGCGAACGAGAGAATGGTCGGTAAAATGTACTTGGACGGCACCTTGAGCGCTAAAATATCGATGAGCTGACTCGCGACGGTTTGAATCTGCAACTCCTCCTCGTCGTCGAGCTCCTCCTCGCCCGCGAGCTCAGCCTCCTTTGGCTCGCCGCACAGCGGACAGAGCACCGTCAACATCGGTTCGATGAGTTTGGACTTAATCAATGACTTTGGTTTGTGACGCGCCATGAATGATAACACGTCCAGAGCTCGACGTCGAACCTCCATGCTCAACTCTCGGTCCGCCGTCGCCACCTGAATGCAAAACGACACCACCTCCGGGACCTGACCGCTCAGCGCGTTCGTGCGACTCTCCGTGAGTTCATCCAAAACCTCGAAGACGATCCCCGCGGAATCGTCGTCACCGTCTCGAACCGCCGTCTTCGCCGCCTCGAGGACGTGCGGCACCAACGCCTTTATCACCGTCATTTGTTCCGGTTCACCCGTCGTGTTCGCCACGAGCGCGCCCACCGCTCGAAGCGCGCTCACGCGCACCTCCGCGATTCCATCCACGAGACCACCCTTAAACAACTCACCCAAAGTGTTGTAGTGATGATTCAGCGCGTTCACGATGGTCTCTGTCAGACTCTCAAACAACTTGAACGCCAACGCGCGATGCGACGGCTCGGGCGAGCTCGCGCACTGTCCCAAAAATTCCAACAGCTCCGGCCACCCGCTCGTCGGCACCGTCCATTTAGCCACGCGCGCGATCACGTCTAACACCGCGTTTCGCATCGCCTTGCTCGGCGCCCGCATCGCCTCGTCCAGGAGCATGCCCTTCGCCGCCGTCCGCTCGCTCGCCGACAGGTTCGCCGAAAACGCTCTCGGCCCGCATCGTCGTTTCACCGTCACGTACGCGAGCGTGCGCACGCTCTCGTCCGCCGTCGCGGACGAACCGATCTCGAACAACGATTTTAACGCGTTTTTACCCCTGAGCGCGCGCTCGAGCGCGCGCTCGCCGCTCGAGCGCGTCTCGGCGTCTCTCGAGAGCGCCGCCGCGAGCGACGACAAGACGCCGTTCACGGTATCGTCGCCGGGCTCTCGCGCGCCGTGACCGGACGTCGACGTCGACGTCATCACGCGTCGCGCTCTCGTCGACTCGCGCGCGCGCGTGGAGACTCGCGCGCGCGACAGCGCCGCGCCGAAGACTGGCGGCGCTCGAGGTCGACCGGCACTCAAAGACGCGAACATCGTCGACGAGAGACGACGCGCGCGCGAGGACGCGGCGCCGGTGAACGACGCGATCGCGCGCGGGAACGCGATCGCGGCGACATGACGGCGTCCAAGATGGTGCTGTTCCCGGAGAAGGCGCTCGAACTCGAACATTCGCCGCAGTTGAAGATGAAACTGCTGGCGCTCGAACGCGACGCCGAGCGGGCGTCAGCGACGTTTAGCGCGCTGGCGACGAGCGCGGAGAATCTGGGTGTCGCCATGTCGACGTGCGCGACGCGAGAGCGGGCGTTGAGCGCGTGTTTGGACGCGCCGGTGAGCGAGGCGAGTTCGTCGGCGAATTGCGGCGACGGCGCCGAGGCGTTGGCGCGCGAACGCGAACGGTTCGCGGGGTGGATCAGGGGCACCATGGCGAACGAGCGCGTGCTTAAGGATGCAGAAAAGGATTTGCTCGCCATCAGGGGCGCGAGACGGGCGTTGGACGCGGCGAAGAAGGAGTACGACTCCACGCGGCAGCGACAGTTAAACACGCGAGGCGACTCGGCAAAGTCGGACGAGGAATTGGACGAGAGGCGGCAGATTTTCGAGTCGGCGAGGTGCGATCTGATGATGGCGTTGCAGCGCGAACGGGTCGGTCGAGAGACGCGGGCCAAAAAGGTGGCGATCGAGTATTACGACGCAGAATTGGATTTCTTCCGGCGGGGAGTGGAAATTTTGTCGATGATGAAGCCAAGACTGGAGTTGCTCAGAGACGAGTGCGCGCATCTGGAAGTTGAAAACGCCGGAGTGGAGTTGGCGTTGACAGAGGAGATGTCTAAATTATTGTCGAAGCGCGATGACGCGCCAAAATCGACGACGGATGCGCTCGCGATGTCGAGTTCGCGTTCGCGAGAGATGACGGCGCAAATGGCGTCGAGCTCCAACGACGACGAGACGCTCATGCAAGGATATCTTTTGAAACGCTCGAGCGGGAAGTTACACGATTGGAAGCGTCGATTCTTCGTGTTGGATTCGCGAGGTAACCTGACGTACGTCAAGTCGCAACCGACCAAGCATCGAAGGGCGCTGAGCGGATTTTTCGGCGGCGGACGAGCGACGGAAGCCGAGGCGAAAGAGACCGTCTCTTTGCTTACGGCGACGATCAAACCGGATTTGGACGATGGGTCCGACATACGATTCGCGTTTCGCGTCGTCTCGCCGGAGAAGACGTACTTCTTGCGTGCGGAGAGCGCGACCGATCAGACAAAGTGGATCGAGGCGATCACAACAGCCATCGCGAGTCTGTTGGGCAGCGTCAACGACAAAATAGTGGCCGAACACGAAGAACGGACTAAAAAGTACGGAAACCGACACACACGAACGTTATCATCTGTGTCGTCGATATCCACGCACGACGTGCCTGCGCCCATGACGATTCTTCCCTCAATTCCAGGGAACGGCGCCTGCGCCGACTGTGGCAGTCCCGAACCCGATTGGGCGAGCTTGAATCTCGGCGTCATGCTTTGCATTCAGTGCAGCGGCGTGCATCGTCAGTTGGGTGTCCACGTCAGCCAGGTTCGAAGCGCCACGTTGGACGTTCGCGCGTGGGAACCGAGCGTGTTTGCATTCTTCAAGCTCTGGGGTAACACAGAAGCCAACGCGCGTTGGGAACACGAGCGCGATCTCGTGTCCCAGAAAAAACCCGACCCGACCGCGAGCTTGGAGACGAGAAAAGCGTACATTCTCGATAAATATGTCGCCAAAGCCTTCTGTCGCCGCGGTCCGCCGTCGACGGAATCCGAACTCTTATCCGCCGTCCGCCGCGGCGATTTCCGCGCCGTCATGGACGTCCTCCTCGGCGGATGTCAAATCAAAGACCACTACGCCGTCCTCGCCGCCGCCTGCGACTGCGGCGATGCCGACACCGCCATCCTCGAGGCCTTGGTCCACCACGGCGTCGACGTCAACGCCCTCGATCTCGCATCCAACTCTCGCCGCACCGCGCTCCACCTCGCCGCCGGTGCCGGCAGAGACGCCTTCGCGAAAACCTTGATTCGCCGCGGCGCCGACCCAGCCGCCAGAGACGCCTTCGCGAAAACTCCGTTCGACGTCGCCGTCGATTGTACGGGCGCCATTCGCGACGACGAGCTCCTCATCATGCTCTCGAGCGCGTAATATCGATATCGCGCTCCCAGTCGCCCCAAACCCTCCCTTTGCCCCTTTAGGGCAATCGTCCTCGATTGGCACTCCCGCGCGCTCCGTCGCGGTCGTCGGTCGATCCCGGTCGCGCGCGCGCGTCCGTCGAACGAGCGCCATGGGGAAGAAGTCCAAGGACGAGGACACGGGTGATAAGCTCGATCGCATCGCCATCGTCAACGCTGAACGATGCCGACCGAAAAAGTGTAAGCAAGAGTGTAAGCGATCGTGCCCGGTCGTCAAGGTGGGGAAGCTGTGCATCGAGGTGTCGCCGAAGGATAAGATTGCGTTTTTGTCGGAGGAGCTGTGCATCGGTTGCGGGATCTGCGTGAAGAAGTGTCCGTTCGATGCGTTGACGATCATCAACCTGCCGAAGGATTTGGAAAAGGAGACGACGCATCGATACGGGCCGAATACGTTCAAGCTGCACAGATTGCCGACGCCGCGCGCGGGACAGGTGTTGGGTTTGGTGGGCACGAATGGGATCGGGAAGTCGACGGCGCTGAAGATTTTGGCGGGTAAGTTGAAACCGAATCTCGGAAACTTTACCAAGCCGCCGGAATGGACGGATATTCTCGCGCACTTCCGGGGATCAGAGCTTCAAAACTACTTGACGAAGATTTTGGAGGATGATATCAAGGCTTTGATCAAGCCGCAGTACGTCGATAATATTCCGAAGGCTGTGAAGGGTGAGGTGCAACAGTGCTTGGATGACCGAAACGAGTTAGACAACTTGGATTTCCTCATCGAACAACTCGATTTGGACAACGTCATGCAGCGCCAAGTCGCGCAGCTCTCCGGTGGTGAGCTTCAGCGTTTCGCCACCGCGATCATCGCGTGTCAACAGGCTGATATGTACATGTTTGATGAGCCGTCTTCGTACTTGGACGTCAAGCAACGTCTCAAGGCATCGCGCGTGATTCGATCGATGTTGAAGGATGACACGTACGTCATCGTCGTCGAACACGATCTTTCCGTGCTCGATTACTTGTCCGATTTTATTTGCTGCCTCTACGGTAAGCCCGGTGCGTACGGTGTGGTCACCATGCCTTTCTCGGTCCGCGAAGGTATCAACATTTTCCTCGCGGGTTTCGTGCCGACGGAGAACTTGCGTTTCCGCGACGAAGCGCTCACATTCAAGGTTGCCGCCCAAGAAGGCGTCGAGGGTGGCGATAACGCGTACTCCAGATACGAGTATCCAGCCTTGGTGAAGACGCAGGGCGATTTCACGCTCAACGTCGAGGCTGGTGAGTTCACCGACAGCGAAATCGTGGTGTTGCTCGGTGAGAACGGTACGGGTAAGACGACGTTTATTCGTCTCATCGCCGGTTTGATTCAACCCGACGATGAAAACGTTGAACTTCCGGAGTTTAACGTGTCGTACAAGCCACAAAAGATTGCGCCAAAGTTCCCCGGTACCGTGCGTGAATTGCTTCACAAGAAGATTCGCGAAGCGTATATGCACCCGCAATTCGTCTCTGACGTCATGAAGCCGATGAACATCGACCCGTTGATGGACCAAGCCGTTCAAAACTTGTCCGGTGGTGAATTGCAACGCGTAGCGTTAGCGATGTGCATGGGTACTCCCGCTGACATTTACCTGATTGATGAACCTTCTGCGTATTTGGATTCGGAGCAACGCGTGTGGGCGTCCAAGGTTATCAAGCGTTTCATCTTGCACGCCAAAAAGGTGGCGTTCATCGTGGAGCACGATTTCATCATGGCGACGTATCTCGCGGACAAGGTTGTCGTGTACTCCGGTACGCCCGCGATCGAGGCGACGGCGCACGCGCCGCAGTCTCTGTTGACTGGCATGAATTCCTTCTTGAAGGCGCTCGAGATTACGTTCCGTCGCGATCCGACCAACTACCGCCCGCGCATCAACAAGTACCAGTCGCAGCTCGACAGCGAACAAAAGGCGAACAACTGCTACTATTTGCTCGACGAATAGGCGGTCGCGTTCTGTTTCATCCTAGGTTCTCATACATAGCCCTGTTAGACTCGACTTTTGTGATATCGTCCATTTGGTTACATGTCGCTACATCGTGGTACAGTTCATCTCTACAAGCGTATGTCACATTTCGTTCGGTCGTCACGTCGCGTGTCGACTCGTGGAGTTGAGCATTTTGACTTGTCGCGCCTTGGCTTCCAACCTCGTCTGCGCGTCTTCGAGCGCTCGCGTCAACATTTCGCCCTCCGAGGTTGAGGAATCTCCAATCTCTCGCACGATGGCATCGTGCTCCACGCGAAGCATGGCGAGCTCGTCCTCGAGTTCTTTGTGCACATGTTGCACGTCTCGCGCGTCGTATCGCACCGGTTCGTCTTTACGCGCCGTCTTTCGGGGATTTTCGCTCATCGGAGAGGGCGTTTTGACGACGAAATCGTCGACGGGTTCGCGTCGCATCTTCGCGCTCTCCTCGAGCTCGTCGTCCAACACGAACGGCTCACCGTCTATGATTCGTCTGGTGAGCTTGGCGTTGATGTCACCCATGGCGTGCATGTTCGCGCGCAATCGCTCGCACTGTTCCTCTGCCTCGACCGTCGCCTGCGTGGCGTTTTTCAGTTTCGCAAGCGCGTCGCGAGAAATCGCTTCGGCGCGAGCGCACGTCTCCTCCATTCTTGACACCCGTTCGTTCGCCTCCGTGACGGACTTTCTCGCCGCATCGATGCTCACGTTCGCGCGCTCGCGTATGCGATTCGCCTCGTCGTCGTACGCGTCTCGCAACGCGTCCACGCGCGCGCTCATCCCTCGCTCGACGATGTCGTGCTGCACCGCCAACTCCTCGTTGAGCGACCGCACGGCGTTCGCCATCTCCGTCGACCTCGCCTCCATCATCCTTCTCAACGCGAGCGCCTCGTTTTCGGCCTTGTTCAACTGTTCCTTGAGCGCGTCCGCCGCTAATTTCCCCGCGCTGTGCGCCTCCACTACCTTGACTCGCTCCGCCGCGAGCTGCGCGTCGAAATCTCGAAACCGTCTCCGATCCGCCTCAAACTCCGTTCTCTCCTCCTCTAATCGCGCGCGAACCCCACGCTCACGCTCCAACTCTCGCATCATCTCTCGAGACTTCGCCTCCGCCGCATCTCGCACGGATTTCATCTGTTTCTCACTCTTTTCCCTTCGTCGTTCCGCCGTCTCTCTCCGTCGCCGCTCTCCCTCCGCCGCCTCCCTCGCCTCCGCCCGCGCCACCTCCATCGCCTCCTCCCTTTCCATCACCCGCTCACGAAGCGTTCGATTATCACTCCTCAGCGCCTCCACCTCACCCTCCAGCCCCTCCACCGCCTCTCGCATCGCCCTCGCCTTCGTCTCCGCCGTCGCCGCCTCTTTCGATTTCAAACGCGTCTCTCGTCTCGACCCCTCCAACGCCTCCTCGCACTCGACCCTTCGCGCCGATTCCGTCCGCGCGCACTCCCGCGCGCGAAACAATTCAGTCTTGATCTCTTCGTACGTCTCCCTCGCCCGTTCGAGATCGCGCGTGAGACGTTCGGTGCGTTCGCGCCAGAGCTGCGCCAAGGCGTGCGCGGTGTCTCGATTCTCACGTCTCGCGCGGTGAATCAGCGCCTCCTCGCGTCTCGGCGTGGACGCCATGACGACGAGACGTCTCCGCCCGGCGATCGCGCGCGTCGAGTCCACGCGCGCGAGGGCGACGCGCGACGACGTGTGCCGATGCATCGATGCATCGTGTTCGTCGGATGCGTGGTGATGTCGACACACGACCGCGCGCGGGGGCGACGACGGTGCGAAGGACATCGCGCGCGAGGGACGTCGAGCGAGATAGAGAGAGAGAGAGAGAGAGAGAGAGACCGGCGCGACCGCGCGCGCGATCGTCGAGAGAGGACGAACGAACGACCGCGCATCACATCGCATTGAACATCATAATCATGACGACGACGCGTCGAGCGTCGGTGATGCCCGCGCGAACGACCGACGCGCGCCGCGAACGCGTCTCTCGCGCGTCCTCCTTCTCTCGCGCGCGTCGACCGACGCGCGCGCGCGCGAGCGGTGACACCGCCGACGCCATGAAGGACGAGGCGAGCGGGTACGAGAAGCGCGCCGAGGAATCCAAGGCGGCGGGC
>CEUV01117571.1_pt1 | contig 56818 bp, 56 predicted proteins | sample 356401 | NCBI WGS metagenome assembly CEUV01 (sample SAMEA2622710, study PRJEB7988) | marine metagenome | isolation source: saline water (ENVO:00002010), including
CCTGAGAGCAAGCTAACAAAAAGATTATAAAGGTTATAATTACATAAAACTTTTTCATCTTAATATATAAACTATTGAGATTCTTCCCTTGGGTACCAAGCACATTTGGTATCTTCATAACAACATGCACAATATAAAACATTATGCCCTGGAGATTCTTCTACTAATATAGGAGTTTCTGTAGAACATTCATCTCTAGGTCCTGAGCAATCTGATAAAAAGCTACAGCCTGAACCTATTGCTGATGGGTTTGGAGTTTCACCAAGAATTGGCTTTCTCTCTTTTTTCATATCAGGATCAGGATTTGGAATTGCAGAAATTAATGTCTCTGTATAAGGATGAATAGAATTATTGAAAATTTCGTCAGGAGTACCTGATTCAACCTGTCTACCAAAATACATAACATTAATTTGATCGCTGATCTGTCTTACAATACTTAAATCATGGGAAACAAATAGATATGACAAACCTAATTCGTCTTGCAAATCCATTAACAAATTAATTACTTGAGCTTGAACAGAAACATCCAAACCAGAAACTGGTTCATCACAAACAATAAAAGCAGGATTTAATGCAAGAGCTCTTGCTATACCAATTCTTTGTCTTTGACCTCCACTAAAAGCATGAGGATATCTAATCATATATTCTGATCTTAGACCAACCTTTACTAATAGCTCTTCAACTCGATCTTGTCTTTCTGTTCTATTTTTTATTCCATTAAGTAGCAATGGTTCACTAACAATATCAAATAAGTTCATTCTAGGATTTAGTGAAGAAAAGGGATCTTGAAAAATCATTTGCATTTCTCTTCTCAATGGTCTCAAGTCACCTTCTGACAAAGTTGCTAAATTATGAGATCCTTTTTCATTATTTAGAAAAATATTACCCGCAGTAGGATCAACAGCTCTTAGTATACATTTGGAAATTGTTGTTTTTCCGCAACCACTCTCGCCTACTAATCCAATAGTTTTTCCTCTTGGAATATTAAAAGAAACATCATCAACAGCTCTTACTTGACCTGTAACTTTTTTCAAAATCCCAGAAGTAAGATTATAATATTTCTTTAAGTTCTTGATTTCAATTATATTGTCGTTTTTTACTTTAGATTTTGTAGACATTTGCTTCCTCTAATTTATATTCCTCTTGGATACCAAGCACATTTATGATCGTCGTAACATGGGCCACAATATAGAACAAAATGACCAGGAGATTCCTCTATAGTAACAGGGTCTCCATCGTAACAAGCCTGAGTCTCTCCTGAGCAGTTTGGTTGAAAATTACAACCTGATGGTCTAGCAACAGGATGGGGGATTGTTCCCTGTAAAATAGGTAATCGCTCTCTATGTTTAGTAGCTAATGAAGGAATTGAGCTCAAAAGAGATTTAGTATAAGGATGAATCGGATCTTTATATACTTGCTCTATGGTCCCGCTTTCAACAACTTTCCCTAAATACATAACGTTAACATCATCAGCAAGTTCTGCAATTACTCCTAAATCATGAGTAATCATAATAATTGACATCTCATTTTTTTCTTGCAACTCATTTAGAAGATCAAGTGTTTGGGCTTGAGTTGTTACATCTAGAGCTGTTGTTGGTTCATCTGCTATTAAAATATCTGGATTGGTACACAATGCCATTGCGATCATAGCTCTTTGTCTTTGCCCTCCACTTAATTCAAAAGCATACTGTTTAAGTCTTTGCTTAGGGTTATTCATTCCTACTCTTATGAGCCAATCTTCAGCTAACTCCCAAGCTTCTTCTTTTGTATGTTCCAAATGTAAAGTTATTGCCTCAGTAATTTGATTTCCAATTGTATGAATAGGACTAAAAGAGGTCATTGGTTCTTGGAATATCATTGAAATTCTTCCACCTCTAACCTTTTTTAATTCTTTTATATTTAGAGAGGCAATATCTTGAGGATTTGAATAATTTTTATCATATAAATTCATAGTTCCATTGATTATTTTTCCAGGATTATCAATTAGCCTAAGAATAGATTTTGTGGTTATACTTTTTCCACAACCACTTTCTCCTACAATTCCAAGAGTTTTCTTTGGATAAACATTAAGATCAACACTATCCACTGCTCTTACAACTCCATCAGCTGTATAAAAATAGGTTTGCAAATCTCTTACTTCTAGAAGAGGATTAATTTTATTTTCATTAGATTTTTTTGTAACCATTTTATACCTCCTGATACGGATCAGCAGCATCCCTGATTCCATCACCCATAAAATTCAATGCCAATATTACCAGTATAACTGCAATAGCTGGAATAAATAACCAAGGCATATTGGCTACTGACTGAACATTTTGAGCATCTTTTAATAAAACTCCATAACTTACAGCAGGAGGTCTTAGACCAAGACCCAAGAAACTTAAAGAAGTTTCTGTAACTATCATTAGAGGAAGTGAGAGTGACGCTTGTGCAATAATATGACTATAAAATGATGGCAACATATGAACAAAAATAACTCTCATTGTTTTTGCGCCATTTAATCTTGCTGCAGTTACAAAATCCTCATCTTTTAAGGCTAAAAATCTACCTCTAATTACTCTAGCAAGATCTGTCCATGCAAATAAAGATATAATAACTGTAATCATAAAATAAACCTGATTTATCGTCCAGTCATCAGGAAATGCGGAAGATAATCCCATATACAATGGAATTGTCGGAACAGATCTAATTATTTCAATAAATCTTTGTATTAATGAGTCTATTAGACCTCCATAATACCCAGATATTGCTCCCAAAAATATTCCAAATATAATACTCAAAGCTACTCCAACAAGACCAATTGTCAAGGATACTCTCGTTGCATGCATTGTTCTAGAAAACACATCTCTTCCCTGTTTGTCTGTTCCAAATAAATGAATCCATGCATTAGGATCCTTTGTTTGATCTTTCATCCCAAGAATATGTCTATCAGTGCTCAGGACTCCCCATAGCTTGTATTCATAACCTTTTCCAAAAAATGTAATACCTTCAGCATTATCACAATTTTCTGTAAATTCCATCAAGAAAGTATCCATATTTCTTTCACCTGTAACTTCACAAGTACTCATAAAGTGACCATTTTGAAAAAACTTAACAGGTTGAGGTGGCATATAACCTCTCGCAGCAGCATAATCTACAGGAGGGGCTGTCGACAAAAAATCTGCAAACAGAACTACAAAATAAAAAAGAGCAACTATGATTGAGGCTGTAAATCCTAATCGGTGTCTTTTGAACCTTCTCCAAATCAATTGTCTTTGAGTAGCTAATTCAATAGAATTTGATTCTAATTTATTAGTTTTTTTATTATTTTTCCCTGAGAAAAGATTTTTGACTATTGATACCATAATTAATTTCCTTCTAATCTAATTCTTGGGTCTACAATCAGTAGTAGAATGTCAGAAATAAATGTTCCAATAACAGTCATAAATCCTATAAGTAAAATAATTCCACCTGCTAAAAACATATCTTGAGCAACGAGAGATTTTACTAACATTGGACCAACAGTTGGTAATGATAGCACTACTCCAACAATTATACTTCCAGAAATCAGATAAGGGAGTATGTAAGCGGTTAAACTTATAGCAGGATTCAGAGCCAACCTAACAGGATACTTCATAATTAGTCGCCATTCAGACAATCCTTTAGCTCGAGCAGTAATAACATATGGTTTACTTAATTCATCTAATAAGTTAGCTCTAGTAATTCTCATTAATGATGCAGTACCAGCCGTCCCTAGAACAACCATTGGAATCCAAATATGATCAATTAGATCTTTGACCCTACCCCAACTCCAAGGAACTCCGACATATTCAGGTGAAAATAGACCTCCTGGACTAAAATCAAACCATACAAAGAATAAATACATTGCAATAAGTGCAATCATAAAATCAGGGATAGCTAAACCTACGAAACCCAAAAATGTAAATAAGTAGTCCCAGAAAGAATATTGCTTGACAGCAGAAATAATTCCGAATGGTATTGCAATGACCCATATAAAAATAACACAAAAAATAGCTAAAACTATGGTAAGTAATAATCTTTCAGAAATAACTTCTGTCACAGGCATATTATATTCAAAAGAAAAACCTAAGTTTTGTTGTAAGAATATTTGATTCATCCATTTTAGGTATTGAACGTACAAAGGTTTATCAAGTCCGTAAAATTTTCTCAAGTTTACTGCTTCTTCAGCATCAACCATACTTCCTGTAGCTTGAAGCTGAGCTATATAGGCTGTTACGTAATCTCCTTCAGGAAGATTTATTATAAAAAATGAAATAAGTGTAACAGACCATAAAGCAACAAACATAAATACAATTCTTCGAGCAATAAAGTTTAGCATTTGATGATTTTATCCTTGTTATATTATCTTAGGTTCATTATCTAATAAAAATAAGAAAAGAGGGTACCAAAAGTACCCTCTTTTCAAAAATTAATCAACTAATGATTATTGGTTACCACCTTCTAACCACCAAGTCTCAGGGAAACCATTTCCTGAAGTTTGTGCGTGGTATGAGAATGGTAGTGGGTTTGGAACGTTTCTAACGTTCTTCTTGATTATAGCTGTGTATGTAGGCTTGTTCATCACTGTTGTGATTGGGTTAGCATTTACACAGTTAAGCTCAACAACCTTTTGTAGGTTTGGAGCATATGCAGCGGCATCACTTACAGCTTCATCATAAAGTTTCTGCCATTCACCAATCCATCCTGGTGCGATTTTACCGTCCATATGTTCGTCAGCCCATTTAGGAGCAATGAATCCTCCACCACCAACAATACCTAGGTGGTTAGGAGTAATGATAGCTCCAGCTCTTCCTGATGACTCCCAACTATTAAGCATAGTTTCGTTTTCATCTCTTCTAGAAGACCATAGACTTCTCTCTTGAGCGTCAAGTTTTCCATCAATTCCTAGATGCTTTTTCCACATTTCGATTACCATTGAGTCAATACCTTCGTAATCTTCGAAAGCAGCAACAGCTACGCTGTGCACAACTACAATTTTCTCTCCAGTTTCAGGCATTAATCTCATGCCGTCAGCATCTTTTTTATCAAGTCCAATTGCATCTAACATTGCGTTAGCTTCATCTGGATTGAATTCAACTAAGTGTTCACCAATATAGTGACCAGGGTCATTAGGGTCGTCCCATCCGGCACATAGACCACCAGTTTCTCCTAGTCCTAGGAAGAATACTTCGTTAATTTCATCTCTTTCAATACCCATTGATAGAGCTGCTCTGAAATCTCTGTTGTTAAGGAATTTAGCAGTTTCTGTGTCTACAGCTCCGCCATCACCTTCCCAAGATTGGTTAATGTATAGGTTTGCTATACCAGATTCAGGTTGTCTCCAGAATTGAATTCTGTAGTTACCTTTGTCAGAGTTCTCTTTGAAAACAGGAAGTTTTGAAAGATCAATGTGTCTACCTTGAACAGTAAATTCACCAGCGATAGCCTTTAGGTTTAGAACCTCTAGGTTTTCAGCTAGATCTAGAACTACACCATCCATATATGGTAGTTGGTTTCCTTCTGTGTCAACAGCCCAGTAGAAACAGTTTCTTTCTAGAGCCCATTGGTCAGAAGTAATTGGCTTTGTAACCTGCCAAGCTGTCATCATAGGTGAGTCAGGGTTAGCGTTAGCGTGGTTTAAGAACAACATGTACTTAGCCCAGTTTTCGTAACCTGCAGCTTCTGCTTTAGCATTAGCTTCATCAAGACCTATAACGTCAGGGTGGAAATCACTCAAGTAGTGTGATGGTGCATAAAGTCCAAGTCCAGAGTCACCTCTAGTGTGAGGACCAGCAACAACAACAGAAGCTAGAAGAGTAATCAAAAGACCATAAGGTTCTTTTGAGTTAATCTGTAAAGTTTCTTTTGATACTTGTGTGAATTCAAGAAGTTCTCCGCCAGACTTCATCCATGAAGGTGGAGTTGGAACAAGATCTTCATTTTGAACCATGTGGTTATACCAAAACATGATGTCATCTGTGTTGTAATCATCTCCATCAGACCATTTTAGGCCTTTTCTAAGAGTTAGAGTAAACTCAGTTGCATCAGCGTTTGATGTCCAACTTTCAGCGATGTTTGGCTGAACGTCAGTCATATTTGTTCCGAAGAACAAAATGTGGTCTTTCATAGGTCTTTCCATGTTTTGTCCATCAGCAGGACCTGTGAAAGCTCTGTACCAAGTACCACCATATTCTCCAATGCTTTCAGCAGGCTGAATAACAAGTGGGTTTTCAGGTAGTCTATCTTCTAGAGCAGGGATTTCTCCAGCTGCAGCTTTAGCGGCACACATAGGAGACTCTTGGAATGAACTTGGCATATCGTTTGATAAACTTGGCCATGATACATCACCTTCTCCTAATCCAGCAGCTTGGTCATCTGCTGTAGCAGCTTTAGAAGTCTTAGAAGTTTCTACAAGCTTAGGCTCTGCTTTTTTCTCAGCAGGCTTTTCCATAGCAGCTTGAGCTTTAGCAGGAGTAACTCCTGCGTCTTTAGCTTTTGCAGCCGCACCGGTAGCGCTAGTAGTGTTAGTTGCTTCTTCAACTTCTTCCTCTGAACATGCTATAGCAAATAAACCTAGAGCGGCTATTGCTACTACAACAAGTCCAAATCGGAATTTTTCTAACATACTTTCCTCCGTAGTCATAGTTGTTATTTTTTATTCCTTCCAAAATAAAAAGGGGCATTAGCCCCCTAATATCAATTCATTATAACCCATATTCTTTAAAAAAAATCAAGCTTAATGCTTTTAATAGTTTTTTTATAAGACTTTGAATTTATTTTGATAAATATATAAGTAAGCTTAGAAAAAAATCATATATTTTGTTTATTTACAATAAAACTAAAATCAATTAATTAATTTTGACAATTCTTCTTTTGAAATTTTCCCAGCATAAGTCATTGCTATAGATTTATCACCCTCCGTAAATACCCATGATGGGAAATATTGGACACCAAAGTAGTTAGCAATACTATTATTAGAATCATCATATATAACTGGATACTGCCATTTTTCGTTATATAACCAATCTTTAGGAGGATAATTTGGCTTAGAAGAATCGGTGCTTGTTACAACTAACAAAACACTTAGGCCTTTTTCAAGAACCTCATCTTCTTCAATCCACCTAATTACCTCTGGAATTTCTTCTTGACAATAGGGACACCAATGAGCAACAAATAATATTATTGTTGGATTATTTTCAGGATAAGTGACATAAATTTCATCATCAGGCAACTTATACCTAATAGTTGGAGAAATTTTCCCTCCAGCAGTATCTATACCAGTGCTAGGATTCATGATTTTAACTTTTTCTCCGCTAAGTTCTATTTCTGAGGTTTTATTTTCATTTTCAGAGGAACAACTTATAAGAAACAGAAAAAATATAATAGGTAATAATTTTTTAATCATAAATTTATCCATTGATTTTTTTGCAAAGACAATTCCATTGCATTTGAAATATTTTGGAGCGTCTCAATTTCATTAATATATTCTTCCCTTGGTACATCATTATTAAAAAAATGTTGTAAAAATTCATTCATTCCTGGCCAGCCTTGAACAGGAGCAAAAAAGTCTTCAGAAAATTTATCTACAATTTCATTTTTAACTATCTCATACTTTGAATTAATTAAATCTACCTTAATAGCTGCATCATCAAAAACCAAATCTAGTGTTACTGATAATTTCTCTGAAGATTCAATATCATAATCCCAAAAACCCCAATAATTATCATAATCAAGTATAGTAAATCCTTTTGATTCTGATTCATATGTTGGATTTTTCTCACCAACACTCAGGACTCTTTTGGGACTAACACCAAGTATTTTGTTTAATACATCAATATACCATGGAGAAATAGAATAAATTGTTTTAATTGAGGTTTCTATTGGTCCCCAACCTGGAGACAATAACTTAAGGTTTACTCTACTTAATTCTCCAAAAGATTTGTTTATGACATAACTATGCAATTTACTAATTATAGGTAAGTGTGAAAATTCAAGATTTGGAACTAAGAGATTTTTTTTACTTTTAATTATTGATATTAATTTTTCAGAAATTATATTTTTTTCAGCAATAGGCATTTCAAAGATACAATCAATATTTTTAGACAAAATATCATTCATTATCTGACCATGCATTTCGTCAGGGACACTCAGAATTACTAGATCTAATTCTCTATCTTCTAATAATTCATTATAATCACGTGTATATTTAGATTGATCCCCTATTATTTTTTGTGCTTCTAAAATTGTTGATTCAGATCTAGCACAAACATAAGAAATCTTTGCATCTTCTAATTTTTCAATAAATGGCAAATAAGCATTTTTTACCCATTTACCAAAGCCTATAAAACCAATTTTTTTATAACTCATATTTAAATTTTATATTATGTACAAATAAAATAGGTTACTATTATTCTTAAAAAAACAGAAAATTATATTTAGTGAGAAAAAAATGACCACAGCTGAAAATTATAAAAAGGGTATACAAATAACTGAAATTGATACTCCGTCAATAATTGTTGACTTAAATATTGCCGAAGAAAACATAAAAAAAATGCAAAACTTCGCAAATGATAATAGTGTTTCAATGAGACCTCATTCAAAAACAAACAAAAGTCCTTATTGGGCTAAAAAACAAATTGAAGCTGGTGCTATTGGAATTTGTTGCGCAAAACTTGGAGAAGCAGAAATGATGGCAGCAGGAGGAGTTAAGGAGATTCTAATTCCAAATCAAATCGTCACTCTAGAAAAAATAAAGAGATTAGTCGAAGTAAATAAAAAATCAAAGGTTATGATTGCTGTAGAAAATTATGATAATGTATCTAAGCTTTCAGAGGAATTTGAAAAAAATTCAATGAAGCTTGGGGTAATAATAGAAGTTAATGTTGGAATGGATAGATGTGGAGTTGAGTTAGACGAAATAGTGGATTTTGCAAAAAATATAAATGACAAGCCAGGCCTAGACTTTGAAGGAATAATGGGTTACGAGGGGCATACTGTAAATATAGGTAATTTTGAGGATAGAGTAAACGAAACTACTAAGGCTATGAATAAACTTATCAAGGCAAAAGATATACTTGAGGAAAATAATATAAATATAAATATAGTTTCTGCTTCAGGAACTGGAACTTATAATATCACTAGCAAAATTCCTGGAATCACTGAATTACAATGTGGATCATATATTTTCATGGATGGAAATTACTTAAAAGTCTTTGATGATTTTCAGCCTGCTCTTTCATTATTGTGCACAGTAGTTTCAAGAAGAGATAACAGAATTGTTATAGATTGTGGATTAAAATCTGTTTCAATGGACCAAGGTCTTCCAGAGGTGGTATATCCAAGAGGTATAAAGCTTGTTTCTTTATCAGAAGAGCATTGCAAGTGTGAACTTGAAGATGATGTAGATATTCAAGTAGGAGATAAAGTTTTTGTAAGACCAATGCATTCAGATACAACAATTAATTTACATGATAACTATTTTGTACATAGAGATGGTATTTTTGATGAGAAAGTAGAAATAGTAGGTAGAGGAAAATTCAAGTAAATGCTTGATTATTTGATCAAAAATGGTCGTATAGTAGATGGTTCAGGCAAAAAACTTTACATAGCATCAATTGGTATTTCTAATGGAAAAATAATTACTAATGTTTCAGAAGACTCAGAAGCAAAAGAAATAATCGATGCAAATAACAAAGTAGTAACTCCTGGCTTTATAGATGTACATTCTCATGATGACTTCAATGTTATTACTGACAAAAACGTCTCTCATAATATTCTTCAAGGTATTACATCAATGATAGTCGGTAATTGTGGATTCGGAGTTTCTCCCTTTGTTTCTGGAGCAGAGCAAATGTCGGCATTGTATGAAGTTAAGGACATTACTACTAAATGGAATAGTTACGAAGAATACTTTGATATTTTATCGAAAAATAAAATAGCAATAAATGTTGGAGCTCTTGTGGGTCATCATACGATTAGAAGACACTCCTTAGATGAAATGAAAAAAGAAGTTCCTAATAAAAATGAGCTTGAAAAAATGGCTAATCTTTTAATCGAGGGGATGGAATCTGGTTGTTTAGGTTTATCAACTGGATTGGTTTACGAACCTGGAAGATATTCTGTTTCTAACGAAATAATTGAATTAGCAAAAAAAATTCAAAAATATGACGGAGTATATGTATCCCACATGAGAAATGAGGCAGAAGGTCTTATTGAATCAATTATTGAAACTGCAAATATAGGTTTAGAAGCAAATGTAAAAGTTGAAATTTCACACTTAAAATCAGTTGGAAAAAGTAATTGGGGAAAATCTGAGCAAGCATTAGACTTAATTGAAAAATTTTCTGATGATGGTTTAGATATAAATATGGATCAATATCCCTACACAGCAAGGTCTACCATGCTCAAAGCATTACTATTGAACGACACATTTAATTATGAAAACGATTTTAGCCCTATGGGTAAATCTATGCCCAATGAAGTATTGCTTTGCTCAGTTCCAAATGAAAAATCTTTTGAAGGAAAAACATTAGAAGATATTCAAAAATTGTATGATTTGCCAATAATAGAGACAGTTAATAAGTTACTAGATGATGTATCTGACAAAATATTAGTTGCTGCATTCGGAATGAATGAAAATGATGTACAGAATATTATGAAAAATGATCTTACTATGATTGGAACTGATGGAATAGACGTTGGATCTAAACCTCATCCCAGAGCGTGGGGAACATATCCGAGAATTTTAGAGGAATATGTAGTTAAATTAGGAATTCTAACTTTAGAGAATGCTATCAATAAAATGACACATATGCCTGCTGAGAAATTTGGAATAAAGAGTAGAGGTCTTATAAAGAATAACTATTTTGCAGATTTAGTAATTTTTGAGAGTGATAGAATTAAAGATAATGCAACTTTTACAAATCCAAAAAATGGTCCAACGGGTATTGATTACGTTTTTGTAAATGGTAAAAAAGCTGTCGAAAAAGGTCATGAAAAAGATGTATTCTCAGGATCAATAATTAAAAAATAATGCAACCAAAAACGAAAAAAATAATAATTAAAGTAACTAAATGGATAACTCTTATAGTATTTGGGTTTTTATTTTTTCAGCTACTAAGATTAATGTTCATTATGCTTTTTCTAGGCGGTAGCAACCCTTTATAAACTGTTCTTTTTATTTTTTGTAAAGTTAATTTGAGCCTGTCTTTGTCTAGATTTTTCGTTTTGCTCGTCGCTTCTAACATTAATACAATTTGGACAACTTACCCCTTCTTCAAAATATATAGATCGTTTATCTTCCTCATCAATTGGATTCCTGCATCCATGACAAAGTTCATAATTACCAATTTCAGAATTATATTTTAGGGAAACTCTCTCATCAAAAACAAAACATTCTCCATCCCATGATCCTTTATTTTCCTCAACTTTATTCAAATAATTTATAATCCCTCCTTCTAACTGAAAGATATTATTAAATCCAATATCCTTCATATAAGATGAAGCTTTTTCACATCTAATACCACCAGTACAATACATCGCTATTTTTTGATCTTTATTTGATGACAATTCTTTATCAATATAATCTATGAAATCAGTAAAAGTTTCTGTATTTGGGTCTATAGATTTTGGAAATTTTCCAATAACAGTTTCATAAAAATTTCTAACATCTATAAGTTTTACATCTTCATTAGATATAAAATCATCCCAATCTTCAGGAGCTATAAATGTACCCGTATTTTTTGCTGATTTACCCAAATTCATAAATGTTACAATTTCTTTTTGCATTTTCACCTTGAGTCTTTTGAATGGTTTTTTTTCGGATGTAGAAAATTTAATATTACATTTATAGCCTAAATCCTTCATTAATTGATTTAGAGAATCAATTGAATCTGAAGATCCTGAAACAGTCCCATTTATTCCTTCAATTGAAAGTATTATTGTCCCTAAAATAGAATTATTTTTAGAAGTTTCAAAAATTTTATTTTTGTTTTTTGTAACTTTGTCTACATCTAGGTCACAAAATTCATAAAAACTAAGTATTTTATGCATAGAAATCCATCAAATTTTATATAAAAATCTAAAATAATTATAAATCAAAAAGGCTGGTTAGTATGGCTAGTAAACCAAACGTTATAATAATTTTTGCAGATGATCTAGGTTATGGAGACTTAGGTTGTTATGGATCAAAAATAAACGAAACCCCAACTTTAGACAAAATGGCTGATGAAGGCAAAAAGTTCTCTAACTTTTACGTAAGTTCTCCAGTATGTTCCCCCTCAAGAGCTTCTTTGATGACTGGATGCTATCCTCAAAGAATAAGTTTTGGGACTTTTGATGGGCTAAGAGTACTTTTCCCAGGTCAAGGGATTGGTTTGAGTAATGAGGAAAAAACTGTTGCTAAAACTTTTAAGGAATCAGGTTATAGCACAAAAATTATCGGGAAATGGCATTGTGGAGATCAAGAGGAATTTCTTCCAACTAATCATGGTTTTGATTCATATTTCGGTATCCCATATAGCAATGATATGGGTAGGCAAGTAAAAATAAAGGACTACATTCCAAATGACTCTAGTTTACATAAGATAACTGAATGGGACCGCCCTCCTCTACCCTTAGTTAGGGATAAAGAAGTAATTCAGGAACAGCCTGACCAAAGATCAATTGCTGAAAGATATACTGAAGATGCAGTAAAATTCATGAGAGAAAACAAAGAAACACCTTTTTTCTTATACCTTGCTCATATGCAAGTTCATCTTCCCTTATATGCAGCAGAAAAATTTGTAAAAGAATCAAAAAATGGAGATTACGGAGCTTGTGTAGCTAGTATTGATTGGTCAACAAAAGTAATTTTTGATGAGTTGAAAGAATTAGGTATTGATGAAAATACCATAGTTATATTCACTAGTGATAATGGCTCTAGATTACAAAATCAGGGAGGAAGTAATGGAAATCTTAGAGGAGGAAAAGGTCAAACATGGGACGGAGGCCAAAGAGTTCCATGTATCATAAGATGGCCAGGGAAAATCAATGAAGGGCAACAAACAGATGCACTTTCTACAACTATGGATTTTTTACCTTCTATTACAAAATTAATAGGAGGAAAACTTCCTTCCAAAAAAATTGATGGAATAGAAATGTCTGATTTATTCTTCTCAAATGAAAACTCTTCTAAAAGAGATTCATTTCTTTACTACAATGAGGACGAGTTAGAAGCAATTAGGTATAAAAATTGGAAATTACATTTCAAAAAGGAAGATAAATTAATTAATGAATTATACGACTTAGATAGTGATATTAGTGAAAAAGTGAATTTATATTCTAGTCATAGAGAAATTGTTAGTAAATTATCAACATTAGCAGATGAATTTAGAAAAACTTTAGGCGATAAATATTTAGATATAAAAGGTGAAGAAGTTAGACCTGCAAATAGAGTTGATAATCCAAAACCATTAACTGAATATGATGAAAACCATCCATATATGTATGCAGAATACGATAAAGGTGAAAGAGGATAAAAAAGGAGCAAATTATGAATAATAAAAAACCAAATATTATACTGATTATGTCTGATGATTTAGGATACGAGGTTATTAATGCTAATGGAGGAACATCCTATAAAACACCGGTTCTTAATGAGTTAGCAAAGACTGGAATTAGATTTGAAAATGCACACGCTCAACCTCTATGCACTCCCACTAGGATTCAACTAATGACAGGAAAATATAACTTTAGAAATTATATTGGTTTTGGATTAATGGATCCTAAAGAAAAAACATTTGGACATATTATGAGTGACAACGGTTATAAAACATTGATTTCTGGGAAATGGCAACTATATTCGTATAATCCTCCAGATGAAATGCCTGAAGATAGAAATAAAGGTCAACAAATTGAGGATGCTGGGTTTGATGAATTTTGTGTTTGGCACGCCCATCAAACAGAAGAAAAGGGTTCAAGGTATAAAAATCCCATAATTTATCAGAATGGAGAATACTTAACTAAAGAAATTACAGAAGGGAATTATGGAGAAGATATTTTTTGCGATTATATTTTAGATTTTATTGACAGAAATACAGATGATCCATTCTTTGTATATTTTCCAATGACACTTACACATAGACCGTTGGAACCTACACCTGATAGTGAGGAATTTGCCTTCTTCGATCCTCCTTCTAATCAGACACTTGGCGGAAGAACTTGGGATGAATTAGAAGGTTGGGATGATGATGCGAAATATTATAAAGATATGGTTGAATACCATGATAAAACAATAGGAAGAATAGTAGAAAAATTAGATCAATTAAATCTAAGAGAAGACACTTTAATTATTTACTTGGGAGATAATGGTTCTCCTATTGAGGTGTCATCATTCATGGGAGATAAAGAAATCCCAGGAGGTAAAGGTAAAACTATTGATACAGGTACTCATGTACCTTTAATATGTAACTGGAAAAATAATATTCCTGAATCCGTGGTTAGCAGTGACCTTGTAGATAGTACAGATTTTCTCCCAACTATTTTTGAAGCAGCTGGAATTGAGTATCCTGAAGATTATATAGTTGACGGGAGATCATTTTATCCTCAATTGACAGGAAAAAACGGTTCTCCTAGAGACTGGATTTTCTTCCATTTTGATGCAGGAGGAAGAAACAAGAGACCCATACAAAGATTCATTAGAAATCATAGTTGGAAATTATACGAGGATGGCAGAATGTATAATATGACTAACGATTTGAACGAAGAGATTCCTATACTTCCTGAAAAAGATTCTGAAGAAAGCAAGTATAATAGAAAGGTGTTAGAACCACTTTTCGGAGAGCTTAAATAAAATAGGAGCCTATATTATCAGGAGAGAAGAATAGGCCCCTATTTGATAAGAGAATTAAGAAAGTTTTTCTATTGTAAAGCACCTACTTCAATTAGTAGAGCTTGTGTGTTTTCTAGATCACCTAATTGAGAAATGTCAATGTCTGGTTTATTTAGACTTTCCATATCTTCAAGTAATCTATTTGGTGTTACTCCATCAGTAACTAGTGGGTACTCATGAACTTGAGTAGCAAAGTATTGTTGTGCTACTTTTGAAGTCATGAATGTCATGAATCTTTCTGCATTATCTTTGTTATCTGACACATCTAGTATTCCAGCACCAGAAACTAATACTACTGATCCAGCATCTCCATTACTTAGATAGTGGTTTCTAGCTGCAAAGCTTTCACCCTTATCGGCAATAAATCTGTGAAGGTAGTAGTGGTTTACCATACCAAATTCAATCTCTTGATCTGCAGCAGCTTGAACTTGTGGTGTGTTTTTTGGGTAAACAATTGGTTCGTTAGCAACTATGCCTTCTAACCAAGTTTTTGTTTTTTCTTCACCCCAGTAAATTCTCATTCCTGTAATCATAGCTTGGAATGATCCATTTGTTGGAGCCCAACCTAATTTACCTTTGTATTTTGGATCTGTTAAATCTTCCATAGATGTAGGTAAGTCAGCTGCATCTGTTACATTTGGGTTGTATACAAGTACTCTAGCTCTTCCTGTTATACCAATCCACTTACATGAATTGTCAGCAGCTCGTGGTGCCACAGCCCAAGCAGGTATTATGTTACATACCTCTCTTGACATTGGGGACAACATGTCACTTACTGCACCTAATCCACCTGGATCTTGTGCATAAAATACATCAGCTGGCGTTTTAGATCCTTCTTCTTGAAGAAGACTTACCATTGCACCAGTTTTACCATATTTTACTTCTACAGGAATGCCTGTAAGAACTGAAAATTCTTCAATTATTGGACCTACCAATGATTCTGATCGTCCTGAGTAAATTACTAGTTCTTTTTCTTTCTTTTCAACTTCAACTTCCTTCTCAATTACTACTGTTTCACCAGGAACCTTAACTTCCTTCACAACTTCAGTAACAACAGTTTCTCCAGGAACTTGAACTTCTTTAACAACTTCTTTTTCAACTACAACTTGTTTCTCAACCTCAACAACCTCAGTTTCTGCAGAACATGCCACAAAAAATGCGATCAATAGAGATGAAAACATAGCCAAAGCTAAATTCTTTTTCATGAAATTACTCCTTGATATTTAGTGTCTATTAATTGTCAACTTTTTTAGTATACAAATAAAAAATACCATTTGTCAACAATAAAGGTATACAATCTATTTTTTTGTTGGAACTCTAAAAGAAATGTAGAGTATTCCTGTAAGACCAACCAAGGCTACAATAATATCTATTAGAATAGGCTCTATGACAAATATAACTGCGAAACCACAAAAAATTACAATCATTGAAATAGCACTTATTTTAGCTTTTAGGGGCATGCCTTTACCCTCATAGTAATCTTTAATATATTGTCCAAAAAGTTTATTATTGATAAGCCAGTTATATAATCTTTTTGAAGATCTAATATAGCATCCTGCTGCAAGGATTAAAAATATTGTCGTGGGTAAGCCTGGGACAAATATTCCTATGTATCCTATTGCTACAAACAAAGAACCTAAGACAATCCAAAAAAATTTAACTAACTTATTTTTATCAGTTTTTATTTCATTATTAGACAAATTTTCTCCTAAATAGAATTAAAGTAAAAATACGGCAGTTCAAGTATAAACATATATTTCATAAAAAAGATTATTTTTATATATTTTTTTAAGTTTTTTTTTATAACTTTATTGTAATCTTAAATAGCAAGAGAATTCTAAACAAAAATATATTCTAATTTTTATACATGCAAGCAGAAAAAACAAACGGATATTTAGTGCTTAATACAGGTACTCCTGATGAACCAACAATCCCAGCACTAAGAAGATACTTAAAGCAATTTTTATCTGATCCAGACATGCTTGACTATCCTGCAACTGAACCTGTTGAATCATCTAAAGGTTTTGATGTGATCAAACATAAAATAGCTTCTGTAATAAGATGGGGAATAGTCAACTTAATTGTTGTGCCTTTTAGACCTTCAAAAATCATTAATAAATATAAAGGTATATGGACCGAAGAAGGTTCTCCTCTTCTTGTTAACACTGAAAAATTTGTAAAAAAATTAAAAAAATATACTAATGGAAATATTGAAATAGGTATGAGATATGGTAATCCTTCTATAGAACATGGAATTAGAAAACTTATGGAAAATGGAACAGATAAACTTTTTTTAGTCTCAATGTTCCCTCAATATGCTGAAGCAACCTCAGGCTCAACTTTTAGAGAGGTTTATAAAGTTTTAGATGAATTAGATTATCATCCAGAAATAGTAAAGATAGAGCATTATTACTCTGAGGAATTCTATCTTAAAGCTTTTGCTGATAGCGTCAAGAATTCTAAAGAATACAAAGAGAGTGAATATTTATTATTCAGTTTTCATGGACTACCAGTAAGACAATTAAAGAAGGCTGATCCATCAAACTCACACTGCCAAAAAGTTGAAAATTGCTGCGAAAAAGTCAGTGAAAACAATGAATTCTGTTACAAAGCTCATTGTGTCAAAACAATTATGAAAGTTGCTGACATAATTGATCCAGATATTCCATTTAAGGTATGCTATCAAAGTACCTTTGGCCCAGAGCAATGGATAAAACCAAATATAGTTAATGTTCTTGAAGATCTTGCTGAAGAAGGCATAAAAAAAGTTTCTGTAGCATGTCCTTCATTCACAGCAGACTGTTTAGAAACATTGGAAGAAATAGCTGTAGAAAATCACGAAGACTTTGAGAAACTTGGGGGAGAATATGTAAAACTAATCCCTAGCTTAAATGATAATGATGACTGGGTTAGAGGTTTTGCAAATTATCTCCATGATAAAGAATTTGAGTCTACTACAAAGTAGTCAATATTATCAAACACAAGAATTTCTCATACTGTATATTTATCTAAAGTAATATAAATTCTAAATCCATTACTTTATGACTAAATTTAAATCTAAATATTTTTATGGATGGAACATCGTTTTCATAATGGCAATAACCTCATCTATGACTATGGCTTTAGGTACATTAAATTTTGGTTTGTTTATAAAACCTATGGGTGACGAGTTGCAAATAGGGAGATCTTTTTTTGGATGGGCTCAAACTGCAAGACAATTAGTAGGTGGATTGACTAGTCCTTGGATGGGAATATGGGTTGATAAATATGGTTCTAGAATAATTCTTCCATTAGCAACTCTAATAACAGGTATGGGATTGATTCTTCTTGGATTCAATTCAAGTGGTATTCTTATGATAATTATTTTTGGATTCATAGGTATAACAAGTCTAGGTGGGCCAGGAGCATTAATTACAACTGTACCTATTTCAAAATGGTTTGTTAGTAAAAGAGGAAAAGCTCTAGCTATAACTTCTTTAGGAGTACCCATAGGAGCTATGATTTTTGTTCCTCTTACTCAATACTTAATTGATTTTAGCGGTTGGAGAAATACTTGGATTATTTTTGGTTTATTAGCAATCATAATAATTATTCCACCTTCTTTAGTTCTTCTAAGAAGGCAACCTGAAGATATAGGACTTTTACCGGACGGAGAGCAATCTTCAGAAAAAAATTATATTGACTCAGAAGTTTCATGGGAATTTTCTGAGGCCATAAAGACTTCTGTTTTTTGGAGAATAACTATTTGTTTAACAGTAATTTCTATGGCAACAGGTACTATAGCAATCCATAGAATTCCTGCTTTTATGGACAGAGGACTTGATCCTCAATTAATTGCATGGTCCACAGCATTTGATGCAGTTTGTGCAGGAATTAGCACTTTTACAGTAGGAAATTTAGTACGACGAGTGGGTATAAGAATTCTAGGAACTATCTCTTTTTTATTTTTGGCATTTGCAAGTTGGATAACAATATATGCTTTTTCATTTTTTGAAATCTTTATTTCAATGGCTATTTTTGGTCTTGGAATAGGAGGTTTGATGTTCATTCATTCATTTATATGGGCTGATTATTTTGGGAGAAAAAATCTAGGCCAAATTAGAGGAAAAGTAACTCCATTTATTCTAATAATTGGAGGTGCAGGAGCACCGGTCGCAGGTTATGTTAGAGATTTTACAGGTAGCTATGAAATAGTTTGGTTTATAGGAATGTTTATGATGTTTTTTACAGCTGCATTATTTTTTACGTGTAAAAAACCTAAAAAAAAAATGTAGAATAGAATGAATTATTATAAAAAATCAAGTATATAAAATGAAAAAAATATTACTACTAACAATAATCTTCATTATGTCTTGTTCAACTGCAACCAATGAAGAGGAAGCTAAAACTGAAGCCAAAGAACTAGGTGAAACAATAGTAAATGCTTCATCAAGAATAGACGAAAAACCAACTGTAAGCCTTCAACAAATAGGATTCGAAAGCATACTGCCAGATATTGTTTATCAGAATTTTCTTGTACTCAAGGATTATGACTATGCAAAGCAGAAATCTGAGATTAAGGGTTATAAAATTGTCAATGATGAATTCATAAGAGCTCCTGGAAAAAAAATTGCTGATAAATTTTCGATCAATCTTAGTGGAGGGTTAGCTCTAATAGTAGAAAAAGATGACATATTGTTCGTAACATATCGTTCTACTTCTGCAAAAACAAAAAAAGAATATACTAAAAACGTGATCACAGACCTAGATGGAGCTATGGTAGAAGTAGATTGGATTACATCTGAAGATGTATTTGTTCACAGAGGGTTTGATTCTGAATACGACAGATTCAGAGATACGATGCTTGAAATCATAAATGATAATAACCCTTCTAAAATAATTCTTTCAGGTCATAGTTTGGGTTCTGCACTAGCTACATTGTCAGCATTAGATTTATCAATGAATTACGGATACGACGTATCTTTAGTATCAATGGGCGGACCTAGAGTAGGGAATAAAGAATACCGTGAACTAATGGATAATTATGTAAAAGATAATTACAGAATCTATATCCCTCAAGATCCCATTATCAATATTCCTGGTTCATTAAAAGATTATGAACATTCAGGTTTTGCATTTGGTATTAATCCTGATGGCACACACAACAGTGATATCAATATTGATCATTTTGGATTCAATGCATATAGATCTATATTTGATGAAAGATTTAATGTTCATCATCTAGGAAATTACATAAAATCAATCAATAAGATTTTATCTAAATGTTATAAAGATGAATCAGAATGTTTTAATATGCAGGAAGGATATAAAACTTCTTTAATTGAGCGAGAAACAATGAATCAATTTAGAGCAGCATTAAGAGCAAAACCACAAGAAGTAATCGATGAAACTATGGAAAAAGCTCTTGGAAATATTGAAGAAGAAAAAAAGAAAGTAAAAGAAATCACTTCAGAACTTAAAGAAAAAACTAACACAGAAGTCTTAAGTAATTTAGATGGAATAATTCAAGCTAACAAGGATAAAACAGAGTGGGTCAAGAGTTATAAAGAAAAAGCCAAAAGCCTAAAAGATAAAGCAAAAGACCTATTAAATAAGTAAAATTTAGATTTGGTGGAGCCTGGGAGGATCGAACTCCCGACCTCTTCCGTGCAAGGGAAGCGCTCTCCCAGCTGAGCTAAGGCCCCATTTAGTTAGAATGCGTATTTGTAATGATACCAAATCAATTATAAATGATTCTATTATTTTAAGGTTGAAAAAGTTGAAAAAAAAGTTGAAAAGTTTTTAGATAGCTAATTCTGACATCATGTATTTGAATAATTAGGCTGATTGATTCATAATATCTTTATCAAATACAAAATAAATTATGCCTTATATTCCTAAAAAAGAAGATATTCCAATCGTTGCTCCAACCCCAACACCTTTCACCAAAAATGACATACCTGATTATTTATCAATAGAAAAAAATATTAATAAATGGAATGAAACTTCACTAGATGGGTTTGTTCTAGGTAGTTATGGAGGGGAAGAATTTCATCTGTCTGAAGACGAAAAGATAGAAATTATAAAAGTAGTGTCAGCAACAATGAATAATAAAAAATTCATTATAGCTGGAATTGATACGCCTTCACCTACCATTGCATTAAAGCTTGCTGAAAAATATGCTCAAGCTGGAGCGAATATGATAAGAGTTAGAATTCCTAAAATTAACAAAGAAAAATCTAATGAAAATGTTGTAGATTTTTTCAAAACGATTTCAGATAGTTCCTCAATACCAATCATAGTTATTCATCAGCCTGCAAGTGATATGGATATCAATTTATCCCCTAAGGAACTTAGTGAGATAACTAATTTAGATAATATTTACGCATACATAATGTCACACAACTTTAAGTGGGAATCCATTGTTCAATCATATTTAAATCCTAAAGTACAACTTTGGGCATGCAATGGAAGCTTGTTATTACCTAGTTCTATGATTGGAGCAGATGGAGCTTGTATGTTTTTTGGGAATTGGGCTCCTGATTTGTGTAGAAAAATAATAAAAAATGTAAAAGATAAAAAATTTGAAGAAGCTCAAAAAATTCAAAATTCAATAATTGATGCTGATTTTATAGGATCTACCAAAGGAGTTGCTGCTTTAAAAAAAGGGCTTAATTTACTTGGTTACTCAACCACTAAACCTAGACGTCCAACTAGAGAATTAAACTTAAAAGAAACAGAAGAATTAAAGAAATCGTTTAAAAAAGCTGGATTGATTTAAAAAAATCAGAGTATGTACTTTTTGTCCTATAATTGATTAATTAATTTAAAATAATCAAAAGTTGTAATTTATAGTATTGTAAATATTTATAACCATACTGATATAGTGTGCTTCATGCTGTTAAATTTTTTAGCTAAATTTCAACTTACACAAAATCCAAAATTAGACTTTTTATCAGGATTGACTGTTGCATTAGCTCTTGTACCAGAGGCAATCGCATTTGCTTTTGTTGCTGGAGTTGAACCTTTAGTAGGATTATACGCTGCATTCTTCGTAGGAATAATAACATCTATATTTGGTGGTAGAAGTGGTATGATTTCAGGTGCAACTGGTGCAATGGCAGTAGTTATGGTTGCATTGGTAGCTATCTATGGAGTTCAATATCTGTTTGCAACTATAATTCTTACAGGAATAATTCAAATAATAATAGGAATTCTACGATTAGGGAAGTTTATCAATATTGTTCCTACTCCAGTAATGTTAGGATTCGTAAATGGATTGGCTATAGTAATATTCTTAAGCCAAATAGGTCAATTTAAATCTCCTGATTTTTCTCATGAATCAGATAATAATCATAGTGCCATAAATGTTTTATTTAACGGTGGTTGGCTTCAAGGTAATCAGCTTTTTATCATGATATTACTAACGCTTTTAACTATGGGAATAATATTTTTAGTCCCAAAACTACCTAAATTAGGAAAATTACTTCCATCTCCTTTAGTATCAATAATTATTATTTCTTTTTTGGTAATTCTGTTTAAAATTGATACATTAACTGTAGGCGATTTAGCTTCTGTATCTGGAGGATTACCTGAATTTAGTATCCCAAGTGTTCCATTTAGTTTTGAGACTTTATTTATAGTTTTACCATTTTCGCTAACTCTAGCAGGAATTGGACTTATTGAAAGTTTACTAACTCTAACACTTATAGATGAAATAACAGAAACTAAAGGCAAGCCTAATAAAGAATGCTTTGGACAAGGCCTTAGTAATGTAACATGTGGTTTTTTTGGAGCCATGGGTGGATGCGCAATGATAGGTCAGTCAATGATAAATATCTCATCAGGAGGAAGAGGTAGATTATCAGGGATAGTTGCAGCAGTTTCATTATTATGTTTTATATTATTTTTTTCTAAATGGATTGAGATGATTCCAATAGCTGCCCTTACTGGAATTATGATGATGGTAGTCATAGGTACATTTGCTTGGGCATCAATAAAGATAATTAATAAAGTCCCTAAAGAAGATGCGTTTGTAATAATTTTGGTAACTTTTGTGACAGTTTGGCAAGACTTAGCCATAGCTGTAGTTGTAGGAGTGATTTTTTCTGCTTTATCATACTCATGGAAATCATCAAGTTTTATTAATTTAGAAAAAAAGGAAACAGTATCAAAAGATGAAAGTATATATATTCTAAAAGGGAGTTTGTTTTTTGGTTCAATTAATAAATTTAAAAATCTAATGAATCCAATAAATTTTGAAGAAAAAACTATTAATTTAGATTGTTCAGAAGCTTGGATATGGGACCAATCTTCTTTAGAAATTTTAGACAATCTTACTAATAAATTTAAAAGTCATAACAAGTTTCTAAAACTACATAACTTAGGACCAAGTAGCAATAAGCTAATAAAGAAAAGTAAAAAAAGTTTTAATATAAATATACAAGATTGATTTACTAATTCAGAGATCAACTAAACTATAATTAAATTATGAAAAAAATTTCTTCCCCATGTAATAATAAATGTAATCTTAATCATAGTTACAATTTTTGTACTGGATGCTTTCGAACAGGAGAAGAAATATTCAAATGGATTTATTTTTCTGAAGAAACTAGAAAAGAGATAATTGATTTACTTCCAAAAAGAAAAACTCATTATTTAGAAAATCTACAAATTAAAAAACCAAACCTATAGATAATAACAGAAAAGAAACGAAGCCAAAAAGAGTTCTTATATTATGCCAAAAATTCCATGGATTCCTATACCACAAAAAAACTTCATCATAATCTTCAGAACTTGATTTCTCTAATCTATTATTTAGAGGAACATTCTTAAGACTTGTAATTATGACTACGCCTAATAAGTATAAAATTGTTGAAAAAAGAGCAAAAATAAACATACTTGGATCATTTCTACTCATATAAGTCATTATTGGCATTGTTATTACTGGCCCAATGAACACTAAAAAAAATATTGGATTTAAGATTACTTGATTTATAAATTTCATCGCACGATAATATTCTTCCTCATTAAGTTTTGCTAATCCAGGATTTACTGCAACAGTAAAAATAAATAGAAGTCCAGATGTTAGTCCAACTTGTAAAATAACTAATATATTGAGAATTTCATAAATCATGAACTATAGTATTTCATGGGTTAATATTTTTTTAAAGTAAGAATTTATTTCTTATTATAATTCTTTGTATCACTGATAAATTTATCAATTGCTTCTTGGGCTCTAACCTGTAGATTATCATATGTTTTAGAATGCTTTGGAAGCTTATATGGGCTATAACCAATGAGATCATTATATACTTGAACTTGACCATCAGTATCATCTCCAGCCCCAATTCCAATTGTTGGAATAGATAAAGCATTTGTGATTTTTTTTGATAAATCCGCATCTAATAATTCTAAAACCGTAGAAAATACTCCTGCAGATTCAATTGCTATAGCATCATTATAAATTTTATTGATTTCATGATTTGTTTTACCTAAAACCTTATATTCTTTTATGCTCTTCACTGACTGAGGAGTAATTCCAATATGACCCATAACTGGTATCTTGTTTTTAACAAGGTTTTTTATAATCTCAACTTTTTCTACACCACCCTCTAATTTCACAGCGTCAGCACCTGAATTAATTAATAATGAAGCATTGAGAAGTGCTTCTTCGTTATTTTCATATGATGCATAAGGAAGGTCCGAAACTAATAATTTTCTTATCCCAACTCTAGATACAGCCTCTGTAGCTCTTATCATATCATCTATTGTTACCTTATTTGTAAAATCATAACCTAGAACTGTTGTTCCTAAACTATCACCTATCAAAATCATTTCAGCCTGAGAATTATTAACAACATAACCACTTACAAAATCATAGGCTGTAATCATAGTTATTTTTTTTATATTTTTTAAGTCATTAATATTTTTTATAGAAATTTTATCCATTTTTTTTTCTGTATATAAGATTGTCAATTAATCGAATTTTTCCAACAAAAGTAGCAATGAGAACTATAACATCTCTATCAATCTGATGTACCTTTTCAAAGTTATTTACATCTCTGATTGAGATATATTCAATTTGAATTAAATTAAAATCCTCCAAGTAATCTCTAATTTTTTTGATTATTTTATCTGATTCTTTTTCACCTGATCTTATCTTTTCTACTCCAAGATTTAATGATTTTATTATTTGTATTGCTTGTGTTTTTTCATTATTAGTTAATTTTTCGTTCCTACTTGATAAAGCTAGTCCTTCATTATCTCTAATAGTTTCTCCAGAAATAATTTTTACTGGAATATTGAGATCTTGAACAAAAGACTTAATTAATAACAATTGTTGAAAATCTTTTTCTCCAAAAATTGCAAAATCAGGTCTAACTAAATTAAATAACTTGGTGACTATAGTTGCGACACCTTCCATATGCCCTTTTCTAAATTTACCTTCTAAAACTTCAGAAAATAACCTTACATTGACTGATGTTTGAAATTTTTCAGGATATATTTCTGGGGTTGAAGGACAAAATAAAATATCAACTCCATTTTTTTCAAGAGTTTTTTTGTCTTCTTCAATACTCCTTGGATAAGAATCATAATCAATTGATGAATTAAACTGAATAGGATTTATAAATATTGTGACTATTACAATATCAGCATATGATTTAGCTTTATTAATTAGTGAAATATGGCCTTCATGTATTGATCCCATTGTAGGAACTAAAATTATTTTTTTTGAATTTAATTTACTTCTTGCATCCAAAAAATCATCAATTTTATAATAAATTTTCAATTTAAATTAGAATTTTTTTTTCTAGATAATTTACTTAAAATCTTTCCCTAAAATTCAAAAAAACACGTCATGTGAAAGTTAAGTAAGAATTCATATCTATCATATCAAATCATATAAAATTCATATACTATCTAAACTAATAAGATTATATTAAATTGAGGTATGTAGGGATTACTAATCAATGAAAATCAATGTCGTTGGTACAAGTGGAAGTGGGAAAAGTACTTTTAGTAAAAAACTTAAAAAAATAAATCATAGTTACATTGAAATGGATGAATTAAATTGGAAATCTAACTGGGTTGAGTCTACTAATAAAGATTTTTTTGAAAAACTAAAAAAAAAATTATCCTCTGAAAACTGGATACTTGATGGAAATTACTTCAAAGCACAGGATATAAAATGGGAAAAAATAAATCAGGTTATTTTTTTAGATTTACCATTTTGGGTTGTCTTTCTTAGAGTAATTAGAAGAAGCATTTTTAGAGTAATAAAAAGAGAAAAGCTTTGGCATGGTAACAAGGAAAGTCTTGTAAGCCTCTTTTTTTCTAAAGAATCAATGTTACTCCATACGATTAAATCATTTCAGAAGAATAGAGATAGATTTAATGAACTATGTAGTTCTAAAAAATATAAGTATATAGAATTTATAAAATTAAAATCTCAAAAAGAAGTAGATGAGTTTTTATCAAATTACATATTAGTAGATTGAAAAATAAATGATAGTTAAGATAAGTTGGGTAATTGGTATAGTTTTCATGAGTATAACTATTGCCCTACCTATTCTAGATATATTTTTAAAGTGACCCTAGGCTAGATAAACAAATTATTCTAGCCTAGGTAAATATTCTTACTAGCTACTTAGAATCTTGCTTAGCAGCGGCCCATATAACTAGACCAAAAGCTGTTTTGTTAATCAAATCTGCAAAATTATAAATAATGTTCATAGTTTGAGTTCCGTTAGTAACATCAATCATATTTCCGATTATGTAACCAATTGGGTAAATAGCCCAACCAACAAGAACAATGAATTTCATAGAATTGAATGCTGACTGAACAGCCTGATTACCACTCTCACTGCTAGCTTTAGCTGCACCACCTGCAAAGATCAAGTAAACAACGTATAGCCAACCAATCATTCCTATAACGAAACCTACGACTTCATTTATAGTACCCATTTCTCCAAGTAAGCCACCTACTAACATAACTATACTTGCAATTAGTAATTGCCAAAATAGCCCTGAAGTTACTTTACCAACAACCTTCAGAATTAAGTAGAATTCTACTATTTGAAGAGGAACTGTGATTAACCAATCAATATATCTTAATTGAGTTAAATCTCCAGATGCTAATGCTGATCCCCATGCGTCTCTCATAAAATAATAATGAAAGAATGCAATGAATGTTACTAAACCTGCAACAGTAACAGATGTTCTCCACTTTGGTGCTACTTCTCCTCTTTCAAAAAAGAAAAAGACCGCTGAGCATAGCATTGCTGCTGTTCCAAAGTAGAAACTAAATTGAGTTAGTGAATTTATATCCATTTTTTCCCCACTTTATAACTTTTATCAATAAATATTGTAATATATAGAGAGTTTAAATTTCAAGAATTGCTTTTTTTGACTAACTTATATAACATTACTCATTTTATTTTCAAAACAGTAAACAGTATTTACTTTGATAAATTTCCCAATTCTATTTGAGTCATTTTTTGGAAACTATACTTGACAATTATTTCTATATTAAAAAAACCTATCAACATATTTTATAAAATTAAAATATGGAAATTACATTAATTTATCCTAATCAACTATTTATCAATCATCCAGCAATAACGAAGAATAGAACTATTTATATAGTAAGACACCCTTCATTTTTTTCTAATTATAAATTTCATAAACAAAAAATCTTACTTCATTTTTTAAGCACTCATGAATATGAATCTTCTTTATCTTCTCAAGGCTATAATTGTAAAATCATAGAAGAAAATGAATATTTTGAATTCAAGAAGTTTATTTTAAAAAAAGTTTCTGTAATACATTTTTGTGAATTTATAGATAATGATTTATCAGATGAATTTATTAGTTCATATAAAGATAAAATAACTATAAAATCTTATCAAAATCCTATGTTTTACGAGTCTTCGGAAGATATCAAAAAATATTTCGGATCTAGAAAAAAATTCCAGCTTTCCAATTTCTATAGAAATATAAGAATTAAACATAAAGTTCTTATTGATGAAAATAATAAACCATTTAATGGTAAATGGAGCTTCGATACGGAAAATAGAAAAAGTATACCTAAAAATCTTGAAGTCCCTATAACAAAAAAATTCTCTTACGATAAAGAATTATTAGAAAAATACAAAAATATAATTGAAAATAAATATAGCAGTAACCCTGGATCTTTAGCTAGTTTCAATTATCCCATAAATAGAAAGCAATGTTTGGATGTGCTTTCGAATTTCTTGATTTCAAAGTTTAGTTTATTTGGTAATTACCAAGATGCAATAATTTCTGATAAAACTTATTTATTTCATTCAGTAATATCACCAGGATTAAATATTGGTCTTATTACTCCCAAAGAAGTAGTAGATTCATCGATAAATTTTTCTAAAAAATCTAATATTGATTTTAATTCTTTAGAAGGTTTTGTAAGACAAATTTTAGGTTGGAGAGAATTTATAAGAGGAATTTATATAACAAATGGTAAATCACAAAAGAAATCAAATTATTGGGAAGCAAAAAATAAATTACCAAAAAGTTTTTATGATGGAGACACAAATTTATTACCAGTTGATGACTCAATAAATAAAGTAAATAAATACGCATATCTTCACCATATTGAAAGGCTAATGGTTCTAGGAAATATAATGTTACTTCTAGAAATTAATCCAAATGATATAAACAGGTGGTTTATGGAACTATTTATTGATTCATATGAGTGGGTTATGATTCCTAATATATATGGAATGAGTCAATTTTCTGATGGAGGATTAATGTCGACTAAGCCTTACATAAGCTCAAGTAATTATATTCTGAAAATGAGTAATTATAAAAAGGAAGAATGGTCTACAATTTGGGACAGTTTATTCTGGCAATTCATATCTAAACATCAAGAAAAGCTTAAAATAAATCAAAGAATGAGTTTTATGACCAGTCTATACTCTAAAAAGTCTAAATCAGATAAAGAAAAAATTAAAAAAATATCAGAGGATTTCAAAGAAAAAATACTTTGAAGATAAACTAACTATATAAACGTAACTAGTCAAATAGTATATTTATAAAATGATAGTTCAAGAACACAATAATAGTAAACTAAAATTTATATCATCGGTTCCAGATAATTACTCAAAAAAAAATGAATATGGAATTGTCATAATGATGCATGGTTATGGAGCTAGTATGCATGACTTAGTAAGCATCGCTCAAGCTGTAAATGACAAGGACTATATCTATATATTTCCAAATGCTCCTATAGAAATGAACGTAGGGTTTTATCAAAAAGGATACGCTTGGTTTCCAATTGAAACGGCGGATTATATTGAAAGCTCAGAACTTTTAGAAGAAACCATTGAGCAGATAATAAAATCATATAAATATAATAAAATTTACATTGGAGGTTTTTCTCAAGGTGGAATGATGGCGTTGCATGCAGGATTATTTTCCAATAGAGATTATTCAGGAACTATCATTTTAAGCTCTAAAATTATTGATGATAAAAGCACAAAAATAGGTATAAATAATCCTGATAATACAAAAATTTTTATCTCACATGGAAGATTTGATTCAATAATTGATATTGAAGAAGGAAGAAGAATAAAACAAACTTTACAGAAACAAGGATTTGATTTATTTTACAAAGAATATGATATCGGACATGAGATATCTGCTGATGTTATTGAAGATCTGTCAAACTGGTTAGAAAAAAATTAAGTTTTTTGGGAAATTATAGAATTCATATATAAATAAGGATTTAGGGGGAAATATGAGTTCTAAAGGAACTGGATACAGTCTAGCTCTTGGAATAGTGGTCGCTTTTATAGGTTATATACTATGGCAAATCACTATTGGAATAGATACTAAGAGTGATGATATAACCACAATATTGACAAATAGTGGTGATGGTTCAGCAATGATACAAGCTGCATCTATTCTAATTTGTGTGGGCATGGTAGTTCATCTAACGGGGTTAATTAGTACAAGAGGGACAGCTACTGGAAGTATGGAGAGTATTGGTATTCTGAGTATTGCAGCTGCAATAGCTCTATGGGTAGCAAACATTGGATTAGGCATATCATTAGCTGAAATGGGAGAAAAATTTACTGCTGCAATGGCTGGTGCTGCTGCAGGAAATGCTGAAGCTGCTGCTACCGCAAGCACAATAGGTACTGCCGGAGGTTTTGCTCAAGCTGCAAACGTAGCAACTTCTACTATGGGAGCATTACTAGCTGGAATTGGATGGCTTTGCATAGGCTTAGCTTACAGAGGAAATGATGCAAAGGGAGTAATTAGCTTTATTCCACTTAGTATACTAGCGATAATAATGGGATTAATTTTGATTGTTTCAAATATAATTATCTCAACTGTAGTAAGTGTTGAAGCTGCTTCTCAATTATCAGGAATAGGATTTATACTTATAGTGATTTGGTCAGTTTCTAGAGGTTTGCAAATAGCTAAAGATTGATTTCTAAAGTTTCAATATAATAGAAACAAAAAACCCTATCTATTGTTAGACAGGGTTTTTTGTTTAAAAATATTTCTATAATTAAAAATCTGAATAAAGAAAAAAAAAGTAGAATTTTTTATTTGAAAATTTATCATATCAAGGTAAATTTAAGGAGGTTCTTAAATAATCCCGGGTGGTCTAATGGTAGGACAGAGGACTTTGACTCCTCCAGTCCTGGTTCGAATCCAGGCCCGGGAGCCAAATCTAATAAGGTTTATCCCATTTCCTGATCTACAGAAAGCTTGAACTCATCTAAATCATGTCCTGTAACTGTACTCCATGGAGTTTCAACCACATAATGATCTTTTCCTACTTCAACTAACGGAGGTCGCTCTTTAGTATATTTATGATTCTTTCTTACAGGAAGAGGAGTTCTTGTTTGAAACACATCTCCAACAGGAGGATTCACAGGGGATACAACTTCTCCAGGAAGAACTATTTCGTCTCTTTCAATATCTGGATGAGATGGAAGTGCAGCAGAAATCAAAGCATTTGTATATAGGTGAGTTGGATTTGCAAAGATTGCCTCTGTATCACCATATTCTTGTACTACTCCTAGATACATAACTGCAGTTCTGTGGCACATATATCTAACAGTTGCTAGGTTATGAGCAATTAGAATATATGCTAAATCGTGCTCATTTTGCAGATCAACTAGCAGGTTCATAATTTGTGCTCTAATTGAAACATCCAAAGCTGAAACTGGTTCATCAAGTACAATTAATTTAGGATTTAAGGCTAAAGCTCTTGCTATTCCTATTCTTTGTCTTTGACCACCAGAAAATTCATGTGGGTACAGGTTTCCTTGGTAGGGATTTAATCCTACTTCAGCTAATAGATCTCCTGCCCTAGTATTTCTTTCTTTCTTAGTCATGGTGGTATTAATCTCTAGAGGTTCTCCAATAATGGTATTAACTCTCATTCTAGGATTTAATGATGACCAAGGATCTTGAAAAACAGCTTGAACCGATCTTCTCATTTCTCTTTTACCAGCAGAAGATAGGGAGGTTACATCTTGACCTTCAAAATAAATACTTCCAACAGGTACGCCTCCATCTGTTGAAGGTTCCTCAAGACCTAAAACCATTTTTGCAGTAGTAGTTTTACCACATCCTGATTCTCCTACTAAACCAATAGTTTTACCGCTTGGAACATCGAATGAAACATCATCAACAGCTTTTAACCAATCGTGACTACCAATAATAGGTAATCCTTTGTTTACTTGATACCACTTTCTGATATTTCTAACCTGAATTATTGGATCTCCATCATTAGAACATCCTATTGCTTCAGGAACGGTTGAATAATCTTTTTTCTCTTCTGTTGTCATTTTTTCCTCACGAAATATAGTTTATTTTAATATGAAACTAAATCTTTATATTTATCAAAGTCAGCTACTGAACATCTAGACATCTGAACAAAGTGTCCAGGTTTCACCTCAACTAATTCAGGTCGAATCTGTGCATCTTTTTCATCATATTTCAAAGGAGATCTAGGCGCAAAAGCATCTCCTGGTGGAAGGTTATATAACAAAGGAGGCTGACCTTCAATTTGAGGGAGTCTTCCTGTTTTCTCTTCCAATTTTGGTACAGATCCAATCAATGCTTTAGTGTATTCATGCAAAGGATTATTAAAAATTTCTCTACAATCAGCCATTTCAACAATTCGACCAGCGTACATAACTGCAACTCTATCACACATCTTAGCCACAATTCCAAAATCATGGGTAATAAAGATAATAGCAGCTCCTGATTCAGCTTGTATTTGTTTCAATAACCTCAAATAAGCAGCTTGGATAGTAACATCTAATGAAGTTGTAGGCTCATCAGCAATAATAACCGAAGGATTTGATGAAATTCCAATGGCTCCAACAACTCTTTGTCTCATCCCACCTGATAATTGGTGAGGGTAATCTTTAGCTCGTGTATCAGCAGCTGGGATTCTAACTTTCTTTAATGCATCAACAACTTTTTCCCATCTAGATTTACCCTTTAATCCTTGATGAATCCCTATAGCTTCTCCTACTTGATCATTTATATCAAAAACAGGGTTTAGAGCTTGCATAGGATCTTGAAGAATCATAGAGATTTCTCCACCTCTAACTTTGGTCATTTCCTTTTCAGAAAGCTTTAATATATCTCTTCCATTTAGTATTACTTCTCCACCTGCAATAATCCCCGGAGGAGATTGGATTAATCTCATAATTGAAAGTGCCGTGACAGATTTTCCTGAACCTGATTCTCCCACAACTCCTAAAGTTTCTCCTTTTCTTACAGAATATGAAACTCCATCACATGCTTTTACGGTTCCCCATTTAGTAGTAAAGTGAGTTTGAAGATTTTTTAATTCTAATACGACTTCCTCTCTGACTGTTGATGGTCCAAAACCATCTCGGTCAATAGATTCATCTTTTACTTTTGAATCTGATTTTTTAGCCATTCTTAACCCTCTTATAAATATATTTTTTTTGAGTCTTTTAATAAGTTACTGTAAACATATCACAAAAGATAAAAAAAAATAGTAAAAAAAAGTACTTTTAATGAAATTAAGTCTCTTTTTCTATCTTGTGAATTGTTGATGCTAAACCTTCAACCAAAAAATCTATTTCATCTTTATTAATATTTAGCGGAGGACAGAGTGAAATTATATCTCCAGCTCTAAAAGTGAATATATTGCTATCATTTAGATATTTTGGAATCTTTTTTTGAATTTCTAATGAAGGAGGAAGTTTTTCTTTTGTATTTTTATCACTTACTAACTCTATAGCTGCTAATAGACCTAATCCTCTAACATCTCCAACAATTTTAGAGTTCTTTAATGTTTCTAATTTATTTAGCAAATACTCTCCCATATTTTTTGAATTTTCTACTAATTTTTCTCTCTCATAAATTTCAAGATTCTTTAAACCCGCAGCACAAGATGCAGGGTGCCCACCAAAAGTAATCAAATGCAAAAACATTTCTTTTTCCGTTCCAATAAAGGAATCTGATATCTTTTTTGTAGCTATTGCAGCTCCTAGAGGAGAATATCCGCTAGTTAATGATTTTGCAACAGTTGTAATATCTGGCATCATATCCCAATGATCTGTAGCAAAATATTTACCAGTCCTTCCAAACCCTGTAATCACCTCATCAGCTATTAGTACTACATTATATTCATCAGCAATTTCTCTTAATCTTTGCCAATATTCTTTTGGAGGAATATGGATTCCAAAGGCAACTGATATTGGTTCAGCAATCATCGCTGCAACACTATCAGGGCCTGTATGTTTAATAGCTTCTTCAAATTGATTTGCACAAAAAATAGCATAGTCAACAGGATCCATATTATTAGGTATTCTGTATGAATCCCAATTTTGCACATGAATAGCTCCAGGCATTTCAGGGCCCATAGTATCTGAGGTTGAAGGCTTCCCAAGGCTTACTGCCATTGCTGTCGCTCCATGATAAGAATATCTCCTTGATATAACTTTATAAGCACCAGACTTACCTGTATTTATTTGATATTTTTTTGCCATTTTTACTGCAGTTTCAACAGATTCTGATCCACCTGAAGTAAAAAAGGATCTAGCAGATTTATCAGGATATATTTCTGCAATTTTTGCAGCAAGTTCGATTTGTGGAATACAGGCTGCCATAGCTGGAGGAGTTTCTATCTCACAAATTTGTTCATAAATTGCTTTTCCTATTTCTTCTCTACCGTATCCAGCACCCTTAAACCATAGACCTCCTGTTGAGTCCAAGTATTTATTATCATTTATATCTGTAACCCAAACACCTTCTCCTTTTACAAAAATCCTAAGATCTCCTGCCCAATCATTTATTTGTTGAGCATGCATAAATAAATTTTGAGATGCTAAGCTCTGTAATTCTTCTATTTTTTCTCCATTGATTGATAAATTATTCATTACTAAAACTTCTTTATTTCAAATTGATTAATATAAATATATAAAAAAAAGAATAAATAACAAAGTAAAGACAAGTTTTATTTAAAATTTTGAAATAATAGTATTAATGGTTATTTTTTCTAAAGAAAAAAGTTTTTTTCAGTTATCTGTAGAACAAAAAGTTCCCGAAGATATCTCAACTGTATTTAATTTTTTTGAAACACCTAAAAACTTAAACTTAATTACTCCTCCATGGCTCAATTTTAAAATTATTCCTCCAGTACCAAAAACAACTTATGAAGGGTTAGAAATTTCTTATAGATTAAGTCTCCACAAATTACCTATGTTCTGGAAAAGTAAAATAATTAGGTATAAAAAAAATGAGTATTTTTGTGATAAGCAAATATTTGGACCTTATTTATTTTGGGAACATACCCATACTTTTTCAGCTGATGGAAATAAAACTATCATAAGAGATGTAGTCAATTACAAGATTCTTTTTGGACGAATTTTTCATAAACTTTTCGTTAAAAGAGACCTCAAAAATATTTTCGAATATAGATATAAAAAAATAGAAGAAGTATTTAAAAAATAGTACAGACTTTTCAAAGGTGCATTATAATTAGAAATGTAAAATTATTCCCGAGTAGCTCAGCGGTAGAGCAGCTGACTGTTAATCAGCGGGTCACAGGTTCGAATCCTGTCTCGGGAGCCATTAATTTTTCCCTAAATAAGTTATTTTTCGCCATATAAATTCTAATGGCCCCTGATTAAAACGGCTCATCCAATATTTTGACCAAATAAGTTGAATTATCCATATAATAAACACAAAGATTATAATTTCTTTTCTACTGAAATTATTCGAAGAGAATAATAAGTTGAATATAATAAAACAGAGAATTGTTTGAGAGAGATAATTTGTGAATGCCATTCTTCCCGTCGAAACGAAATATGAAGAATATTTATTAGAAATTTTTTTATATAAAAGTGAGCATAATCCCACATAAGATACTACTAAAGGTATTATTCCTATCTTATTTGGGATATTTGCAATTAAGGCTATTTCAGGACTATAGTCTTCTGTTTGGTACCAAACTAGACTTATTAAACTTAAAATAATTCCTACTATAAATCCTGGTATTATTAATTTATTAATATAAGTTTTCTTTTCAAATTCTGCAGACAAAAAATTCAATCTATATAAACATATTCCAAGAAGCATCATTCCTAGCGACCTGCAAGCAATATCTACCAAAAAATATAAACTCATAGCTTCACCCAAAATAATAGAATCAGAAAACCAAAATTTTCCTAGACCTATTTTGTCGGTAAATATACTTTGTTCAATAATTGTTTTACTCAAATTTCCTTCAGAATCAAAAAATGATTGAAAAATCAAAGCTAATATTGAGCTAAAGTATGTAAAGAAAACAGCTAAAAACAGCAAAAGTAAAATATTTCTATTATGTAAAAACAACAGAATAATTGAAAGAATTGCATAAATAGTCAAGATATCTCCCATCCAGAAATATGCATGTATAACACCAACTAAAAAAAGTATAAAATTTCTCCACAAAATAATTAGCTTTGGTTTCTTATAACCTTTTATTCTTAGTGATTCTAAAAATAATACAAAGCTGGCTCCAAATAGTAATGAAAACAACCCCATCATTTTTTGGGAGATGAAAATTTCTTGAAAAAAGATAATTATCCAATCAATTATATTTGTTGCCCCTTCAGAGGAATGATTGAAATAAGCAGAAACAGGCAATGCAAAAATCAAGGAATTCATCACTAAGATTCCTAGAACAGCAACACCTCTTATGAAATCTATGTTCTCGATACGTGTATTTTTATTGCTTGCCATAAGAACTTATAATAAACCCTATATGAAGCATAATACATTCTTATATCCTCGATAGTTATTTTATTTACTTGGAGGAGTGTAGTTAAAGTCACCTGCTTTTTTTATTGCATCTACACCATCCTGAGGATCTATAAGGACTGTAGTAGAGATATTATTGATAGCTCCACTTGATGCAACTTTAATTAGCATTGCAGCCGCAGTCTCATTATCTGGAGCCTCAACAATAATAATTAAATCGTCTTCACCAAATGCTAAATATCCATCCAATAACTTACATCCCATTGCTTCCATTTGTTTGCCAACTATTTCTATCCTGTTTTGAGGATTAGCAATTTGAGTTGCCCACGCTTCCGAAGAATAACTTGCTTTGACTAAAAACTTTGCCATATTTACTCCTTGTTTATTAATGATTTAATATTATATTAGCCTATAAATATTTCAAAATTATTAATAATTTAGATGAGGAAAATTTGAAAAAAATTGGAGTTGCTCAATGGGGTACTAAACATGGTCATGCAAAGGGATGGCTGGACTTATTACACAAATCTAAAAATATAGATTTCAAAGGTCTTTTTGAACCTGATGCTGAAAGAAAAAGATATCTAAAAAGTACTAATGAAAAAATTTGGGAGGAAATCAATTGGATTCATGATTTTGACACGATTCTTTCAGACAAAAATGTTGAGATAATTTTTATAGAAGAATCAAATAACAAGAGCCTTGAAGTTCTTGAGAAATGCATAATTAATAACAAGCATGTAATGATGGATAAACCTGCAGGTTATGATTTTGAAAAATTTAAAAATTTAGCAGATATAGCTAAACAAAAAGGCTTAATTATAGAACTTGGATACATGTTTAGGCAACATGAAGGATTTAAATTGATTGCAGACTGGGCTCATTCAGGAAAATTAGGAAAAATATTTATGGTTAGAGCTCATATGTCAACAAATCTACCTGAGATAAATAATGAAAATAATGATATTTCAAGGCAAGGATTATCTAAATATACAGGAGGTGTATTTTATGATCTTGCAGGTCACATGATTGATCAGATTTGTTGGATTCAAGGAAGACCCAATAGAATAAAAAGTTTTTTTATGAATTCAGCATCAAAGAATAAAAAATTTTCAGACAATACTATTTCTGTTTTTGAATATGGAGATGGTATGACTATTATTGATATAGCTGCAATGGAAACTAAGCCTATGGCTAGAAGATTTGAAGTTTATGGAACTAAAGGTTCAGCAATTATGGAGCCTTTCGAACCTGCAGAATCAATAAGGCTTTGCTTAGAGGAAGCATTTGATAAATTTCAAATCGGAGTGAATACTGTACATATAGATGATGTTCCTAGATATGATATTCCTTTTGAGCTATTCATAGAAAGGGTAACCAAGAATTCTAAGCCGATTAGAAATTTAGATCATGAGATATTGGTACAAGAAACATTAATGAGAGCAATAGGAGGTATAGATGAAAAAATATAAGACTGCGATAGTAGGTTGTGGAGGGATAGGACATGCGCACATGGAAGGATATGAAAAAATTGATGAAATTGATGTAATTGCCTGCTGTGATACGGTCCCTAGTGCTGTTGAGTATTACAAAAAAGAGTTCAATATTCCTAATGGTTATACTGATATTGAAGAAATGTTGGAAAAATCTCAACCAGAAATTGTTTCAGTATGTGTTTGGCATTTACTTCATGATGAAATAACTATAAAGCTTTCAGAATCTCCTCACGTTAAAGGGATCATATGCGAAAAACCTATGGCCATAGGAATAGATAAAGCTAATTCCATGGTAGAGGCATGTAAAAAGAACGATACTAAGCTAGTAGTTTCACATCAAAGAAGATTTACACCTGGATGGATAAAAGCAAAAGAAATTGTTGAAAATGGTGAAATTGGAATCCCTACAAGAGCTGAACTTAGAGTAAAAGATGGATTACTAAACTGGGGTACTCATTCTATAGATGGTGCTAGATTCATACTAGGAGATCCTAAAGCTAAATGGGTAGTAGGATCTGTTGAAAGATATACAAACAAATATGAAAGGGATACGCCAATAGAGGATTCTTGTACTGGTCTTATACACTTCGAGAATGATTTACAATTTTTTATTCAATCAGACTTAATGGATAATGATTGCGATGCAGGAAAATTTGAAATTTATGGAACTGAAGGTTTCTTAAAAATAACAGAAACTGAGGTAAAAATTTTTAATAAATCCTCAAATGGTTGGAAAGATGTTGAAATTCCATTAAGAGATGGAGACGTAGCAATTGGAGGAAATACTAACGCTGAGCAAACTCTTGAATTAATTGATTGGATTGAAGGAGGTGAAAAGCACAGAGGCGCAGGAGATGTAGCTGCAGAAACCGTTGAAATCATGATGGGTATTTATGAATCTGCAAGAATTAATAGAGTCGTAAAATTTCCTTTAGAAGTAAAAGGATATCCTCTCGAAAAAATGATAGAAGAAGGACTTTTGGAACTTGAATCAAATGAAAGATATGACATTAGAGGATTCTTAAAAAGAGAAAATATTGATGAAGATTTATATGCTAGATTGAGAGATGATGGGTTATCTCACCATGAAGCAATGAGAGCTATTAATGAATCTTAATTTATTTTTTATCTGATCTAATAAAATTGATAGCCAAAATTATGACAAGTATTACCCATACAATTTGAGAAATAGCAAAAATTCTAAATCCCCACTCGGTATTTACCTTCCAAATAATATTAAGAATTAGAAAAACTATACCTGCAATTCCGAATCCATAACCCGTTATTTGATTCATCAGATTACTTAGATAATAATTACCTGACCTTAATATAAGAGCTCCTGTTGAGATTAAGGAAACATAAAAAATATATCCTGCAATACCAAAAACCCCCCAAAATAATGTATAAATTGCAGCAGATGAAGAGCCAGCTATTATTGAATTTATCGAAGCAACATTATATTGTTCTGCAGTTTGAGCCATAAGAGCTTGATCACCAGCCTGAGCTGCTTGAGACGCTGCCTGACCTGCAGCTTGAGCCATCGCATAAGCCTTCATATTCATATCCGCAGATCCAGCAAATGCTGTAGCAACAGCAAGTGAAACTAAGAATAAGGAAACACCTAAAGCATTAGTAGAAAGAAAGAAATATTTAAAGTTATTATCTCTGTTGGAAACATTCTTATAAATACCTATAATTCCAAATAAAAATATAACTAAACCTAATCCTATAACGGTCAAATATGCTTGGACCAAATCATGATTATCTCCGTAGTTTTCTGTAAATGTATTTACCTCAACAACATTTTTAGAAAATGCATCAAGATTACCAGGAAGAAGAAAATTAAAAATTATGACTATTATAGATCCTAAAATAAGACTCGAACCTGTTATGATTTTTGACATGTTTTGCCTCTTATAAATTTTTAGATACTCAAGTATTACATTTCACAATTCTAAAAGCAACGAAATCTATATCCCTTTTCACCATGCAATAAAATATAATTTTATTTACAATAATCGTAAGCTTAAAAAAGTGAGTAAATATGAACAAAGATTTTTTTATAACGAATTTACCTGGAATATTCTTTTGTACTATCCTGGCTATAATAATACAGTTTATTTTTAACCAAATTGAAACAAAAATAATAGATACATTACTAACTGGTTTGATAGTTGGAATTGTAATAAAGAACACTGGGATACCAATCCTTAAATTCGAAAAAGGAGTAAAGTTTTCAGGTAAACACATACTTGAGTTTGCTGTAATGCTAATGGGAGCAAGTATTTTTTTACCTGACTTATTTGAAAATGGACTTAAGATCTTACTTATTATATTAATTGGAATTACAGGGTCCATGGGTATTTCTTATATTGTTGGACACAAAATATTAAGTTTGGATAAAAAACTGGCTACATTAGTTGGGGTAGGAAATTCAATTTGTGGGAACTCAGCTGTAGCTGTTGTAGCTCCAGTTATAAAGGCTAATTCTACACAAATTGGTGCTGCTATTGGAATAAGTGCAATATTAGGAGCAACGCAAATTATCTTATTACCACTACTCGTACCTGCTTTTGGTTTAGAAGATTTTCAGTACGGTATTGTTGCTGGACTGTCTGTATATGCTGTAGCTCAAGTTGTAGCAGCATCTTCTATTGTTAGTTCATTATCTGCTGATGTTGCAACTTTAGTAAAACTTACAAGAGTAATTTTACTTGCACCACTAGTACTAGTACTAAGAATTTTATTCAAAACAGAACAAGAAGAAAAAAGCGATTCGAACCTAATAAGCAATGTATTAAAATTTTTACCCTGGTTTGTGATTGGATTTATTCTACTTGCATTATTAAGAAGCACTGAAATTATTGATCAAGGTATAGGTTTGGATATAAGATCAATTGCTAAATTTTTATTCGTATTATCAATGATTGCAATAGGATTGACAGTTGATATAAAAGAAATCGTAAAAGTAGGACCAAAAGTCGCTATAACTATAATATTAATAATTATATTTATGGTAGTTTTAGGAATCTCTTCATCAAACTTTATTTAAGAAATTAGAAAAATAGCACTATCTGCATTAAGATTAGGATCTTTTTTAATTTCTTTGTTATTTACTGTATCTAAATAAAGAGATTTATTGATTTGTATATTTTTCTCCTCACAAAATTCTACAAAATCATCAATTGAAGGAAATCTTACATTAGGAGTATCATACCAATTATAGCCATACCAACCTTCAACTCTTGGAGCTTTACCTTCATTGAAAAACATTTCTCTCATAGGCTTAAATGCAAAATTTGGAAAGGATACTATACTGTATTTTGCGACTCTAGTCATCTCTTTTAATATAATTTCAACATTCTTAATTGATTGAAGTGTTTGAGATAAAATTGCTACATCAAATTGACCATCATAAAATTTAGGTAAAATTTTATCCAAATTACTATGAATAATCTGCAAATCGTCAGAAATACATTCGATCACATTTGATTGATTAATTTCAACCCCTAAAGCACTCTTAAATCCATACTGAGAAAGACTTTTTATAAGTTCGCCATTCTCACAGCCAAGATCTAATATTTTTGATTGCTTAGGTATCAAGTTAGAAATATACTTAAAATCTATTCTATTTGTTAATCCTATTTTTACCTTTTTACTACTTATTTCTTTTTTTATATTTTTAGGTTCTTTTTCGAAAATATTAGCAAAAAATGATTTAGTGATTTCTCCGTATGATTCAATATCTGCACTCAACAAGAATGCATCGTGACCAGAATTAGATTCAATATTACAATAGGAAACATTTTTAGACTCTGATAGAAGTGCATCAACTATATCTATGGATTGATAAGGAGGATACAACCAGTCACTAGAAAAACTAATAATCATCCATTTACATTTTGAATTTGAAAGATTTTTTCTTAATGTTGTTTTTTCATTCCCTAGATCAAATAAATCTAACGCCGTAGATAGTGTAATATAACTATTTGCATCAAAACGCTCAACAAATCTTTCACCTTGATACGCTAAATAACTTCCTACAGAAAATTTTTTTTCAAAACTTGTTGATATATCTCTAGGATTATTTCTATCAATTTCGAATTTTTCATTCATTGATTCTTTTGAAAGATAAGTAATATGCCCAAGCATTCTTGCTAAAGCCAATCCTACATCAGGTTTTTTTTCATAATCATAATAATTACCAGAATTAAAGTTTGGATCACTTATTATGGCGTTTCGAGCTACAACATCAAAGGCTAATCCCTGAGTTGTGAGACGAGGAGAACTCGCTATTGGCAAACAAGCTTTTATCATTTCTGGATATTCAGTAGCCCATTCTAAACATTGAAATCCTCCTAAAGAACCACCAACAACTCCAAGTAGTTGTTTTATTCCTAAACTTTCAACTAATATTTTTTGAACTTTCACCATGTCTTTTATAGTTACAACAGGGAAATCATTTGCATAATATTGACTTGTTTTAGGATTAACTGAATTTGGACCGGTAGTTCCTCTGCAGCTTCCCAAAACATTTGAACAAATCACAAAGTATTTATTAGTATCAATAGGTTTATTAGGTCCCACCATAATATCCCACCATCCAGGAAGATCATCTTCATCATGTTTGGCTACATGAGAATCTCCAGTTATTGCATGGCAAACTAATATACAGTTACTCTTATCAGAATTTATTTCACCATAAGTTTCATAGGCAATTATGACTTCTTCTAGAGTTTCTCCTCTTTCAAGTTCTAGGGTATGTGGAACTTGAAATTTTCTTAAATATTTAGAAAATTTATTAGTTCTATAGTCGTCTGAATTACTTATTTTTTCCAAAAATATTCCTCTATTTCAGCCCTAGAATTTCTAGGGCTGAATAACTTTTTTTATGAAGATAATGCTTGATTTATATCATTCTTAATATCTTCAACATTTTCTAATCCTATTGATAATCGGATGTACTCAGGATTAACTCCTGTTTCCTTTTGCTCTTCTTCACTCAGTTGTGAATGAGTTGTTGAAGCAGGATGTATAACCAAAGTTCTTGCATCTCCTATATTTGCTAGGTGACTAAGTAATTTTACATTATCAATAAACTTAACTGCTGCATCTTTACCACCTTTTATACCAAATCCTATGATTGCTCCTTTTCCGTCTGGTAGATATTTATTAGCTCTATCATGGTCTTTATGTGAACTTAATCCAGGATAATTTACCCACTCAACTTTATCATGTGATTCTAGGTATTCAGCAACAGCTTGTGCATTCTCACAATGTCTCTCCATTCTTAGATGCAAAGTCTCTAACCCTTGAATAGTTATCCATGCTGCAAAAGGGCTCATTGCTGCACCGGTATCTCTTAACCAATGAGTTCTTATATGAACAAGATAAACTAGATTACCTAAAGGTCTTAAGGCTTCTTCTAATACTGCTCCATGATATGAAGGAGAAGGAGCACAGAATTCTGGCCACTTTTCTGGATTGTCAGCCCATTTAAAATTACCACTATCGACTATAACTCCACCTATATGGGCTCCATGACCTCCAATAAATTTAGTTGTTGAATGTATGACAATATCAACTCCGTGTTCAAATGGTCTAAGCAAAAACGGAGTCATAACTGTATTATCACAAATAGTTGGCAATCCATTATCATGAGCTATTTGAGAAATCTTCTCAAAATCAGGAACGTCATTTTTTGGATTTCCTAAAGATTCAAAATAAACACATCTTGAGTTTTCATCTACTAAATCATTAATTTTTTCAGGTTCCTGAGGATCAAAGAATCTAACTTCTATTCCTAATTTTTCGAAAGTTTGAGTAAATAAAGTCCAAGTCCCTCCATACAAACTAGTCGAAGATATAATATTTTGCCCACTATGTGCTATTGTCAAAATAGCAGCATTAATTGCAGCTTGGCCTGAAGAAAATGAAAGAGCATAAATCCCTCCATCTAAAGCTGCTATTCTCTGTTCTAAAACATCATTGGTAGGATTCATTAATCTAGAATATATATTTCCAAATTCTGCTAAACCAAACAGGTTTGATGCGTGCTCCGTACTATTGAATACATACGATGTAGTTGGGTATATTGGTACAGCCCTAGAGTTAGTTGTAGGATCTGGATCATACCCTGCATGTAAAGCCAATGTTTCTCTTTTATAATTTTCTGACATTTTTTTTCTCCTTTAAACAAAAAAACCCCCTTTTGGGGGTTTGCTAATTTTACAGAATTTATAAATTTTACAAAAACAAAACTAGGCTTCCCCCTCCGAGAAAGTCATCATCATCATGTTCATGTTCATTGTAAATCTTATTAATTCCATAAATGGTAGTATATTACGAAAAAATAAAGTTTGTCAAACGAAAAAGAAAATTAAAGTTTATAATGAGAATATTTTAAAAGTTTATTCTATATGATTTATGAATCCAATAATTGAAGTTCTAAAAACTAAAGATTTCAAAAAACTATGGTTTATTGGAACAACAGGAATGAGTATGAGATGGATAGAACAAATAGCTCTCGGATTCTATGTTTACCAAATTACTAAAGATGAATTTTTAGTTGGACTGGTTTTCTTTTTTAGAAATATTCCTATGCTTTTGTTTGGTGCATTTATAGGAGTCATTTCAGATGAGTTTGACAAAAAAAACATCCTAAAAATAACTCTTTTGATCACAACTGTTGTATATCTTCTACTAACAATAAGCTCTTTTCTTGATCAATTAAGTTACTTTCAAATTTGTTGTGGAGCTTTTGTAGCAGGATTAGCTTGGTCGTTTGATTTTCCAATAAGAAGATCTCTTTTGAGTGAAATTGTTGACAAAAGGTTATATCCAAGTGCAATAGGCGTAGATATGACTTCAAGTAACATAGCTAGAGTGATTGGACCTATATTAGCAGGAATTGTTCTACAACAAGTAAGCCTATTCCCTATATATTTATTTGGAACAGCTATGTTTCTTATGGCATTTATTGCATGTACAAAAGTTGAAGCTAAAAGAATAATAAAAGAAGAAAATTCAAATAGCCTTAGTTTATTGTTTAATGACCTAATTGAGGGAATAAAGTATATTTTTACAAGCAGGATATTAATTACAGTTCTTGTAGTTACTATTATTATGAACTTTCTAGTTTTTACCTATCAAAGTCAATTAACTGTTTTAGTACAGACAAATCTTTCTGATTTACCAATTATCTTAGGTGTTTTAGCTGCTCTTGAGGGGGTTGGAGCAACTCTTGGAACATTGATGATAGCAAACTTTCCAATGAAGAGAGGAATGATGATTTTTTTATCTGGATCTTTTTTATTTGGGATTTGCATAATTGCTTTTGTATTTTCTAAAGTTCTTTTTGTAAGTATTTTACTGATGATCATTGGAGGATTTGGAATGGCCGGATTCGGAACCCTACAATCAATATTGATAATTAGTTCTTCAGACCAAAAAATTAGAGGAAGAGTACTTGGAATACTAGCAATAACAATTGGGACCCAACCAATTGGAGCATTTTTATTAGGATATTATTCAAGAGAATATGGATCAGTAAATGCTGTTAAGATCTCTGTTTTAATTGCAATGATTTTGTTAATTGCTGTGACAATTTTATATCTAGGTAAAAAGTCTAATTCAGTAAAAAATCAATAATCACTGCTGTTATTACACCTAAGATTGCTGCAACTATTCCTACAATTGTAAAAATATATAAAGGTCTCATAAAATTTCAACCTTATCATTTATAGAAATAAAACCATCTTCTAAAGGAGTTACAAAAGCATACATATTCCCTTGTAATTTTTTTATAACTTCAGGATCATTGTAAGAAGCACTTGCACAGGCATCTTTTACTAAAGTTACCCTTAATCTTATTGAGCCATTTATACTTAATATATTTCCTTCTTCTAAAGAATTAATATCTAAATCATCAATGAGTATATTTTCTCTTAGTACCCCTTTTTTTAGTTTATACAAGTCATAAAGATTTCCATCAACTATCATTATTTGCCTTAAATCGTTATAACTTGAAAATCTATCTCCTTCGATACCGAATTTTTCAATTATTCTTATTTTTTCTTCATATTTCATCTCTTTTTGCTTACCCATATTTACAGCTAGAGATCTGATTTTTGCCAAGATTAACTCCTTAAATTAGTTGATTATTTTTATTGTTTTTATGCCTAACAAAACCATTAATAAACCAAACGCATTAGTAAGAAAAATATTAGTAAATAATAGAATAATATTTTTCTGTGTTAGAAAATTATAGTTATCTAAGGCAAATGTTGAGAATGTAGTTAAAGAACCTAAAAATCCAATAATTAGAAAAAATTTTAAATTTTCAGAAAATATAAATTTATTCTCAAATAAACTTACTAATAAACCTATTAGGAAGCAACCAATCAAGTTTACACAAAATATTCCAACAGGAAAACTTAAGTTTAAACTTTTATCAATTTGAGAGCCTAATGTATATCTTGTTAATGCTCCCAAACCACCTCCAGCTAAAATCATTAATATTTTTATAAGCATGAATTATCTCGTAGTTTTTTCATAAGCATTAGAAAAAAAAAATTATATTAGAATGATAATTCATAGAAATAAATTATTCTATAAAAAATTTTTGTAGTATCTTTTACTTAGTAGTTTTTGAGGCAATTATTAATACACTTGTTCAATTAGAAAAAAACTTAAAAATAAAACTAATGATCACATTATTAGTTTGTCTTTTTGTAACTTCTATAAATCAATCGGTTGTCTCCATTGCAGGCCCATCAATTGTTGCTGCACTGGGAGGTTTTGAATATTATGCGTGGATATTTTCTGCATTTTCTCTTACATCAGCTATTTGCGTTCCAATTGTAGGTAAATTGAACGATATTTATGGAGCAAAAAAAGTAATATTATATTCTCTGATAATTTTCACATTTTCAACTCTTTTATGTGGCCTAAGTAATTCTATGTTTTTTTTCATTTTCTCTAGGGCAATACAAGGGATTGGATTTGCTGGAGTTATGGGAACAATATGGATCTTAATTGCATCACTATGGGAACCAAAAGAAAGAGGTAAATGGCTAGGGATAACCTCAGCAGGCTTTACGACTTCTGGTGTTATAGGACCAATAATAGGAGGGGTAATTAATGATATTTTAAATTGGAGATGGATTTTTCATCTAAATATTCCAATATCTATTTTCGCCATCATATTCTTAATTAAAATTTTCCCTAAACAAGATTTATTAGAAAAGAAGAAATTTGATTATTATGGTGCATTAGTTTTTTCAATTTTTGCTAGTACTTTTTTATTTGCTATTAGTTCATTAAATAATTCTAGTTCTGCAATTTCTATCTCATTTTTTTTATTGATCGCTGCGTCATTAATTTCTTTAGGAATATTTATTTATTATGAAAAAAATAATCCAGAAGGATTGGTAGATTTAAGTTTATTTAAATATAAATTTTTTACGGGAGGAATGTTGGGGTCTTTGTTTATAGTTATAAGTTGGACCGTATGGTCTGTTTTTTTACCATTAACCTTAATCGGTGTTAATGGTTACTCAGCCTCAAAGGCATCTCTTGCATTAATAGCATTATCTATAGGAAGTGCGATTGGTGCAAATTTCTTTGGAAATTTGATAGGAAAACCTAGAATGTATTTACCCGTTTCCATAACTGGTTTTAGTGTTGTAGGAATTTCAATGGTTATTTCTGGATATACAAACTTAGAAATAAACTTTAATTACATGCTCTTATTAGCTCTTTTTGTAGGATTTGGCTCAACTGGTGCTTTCTCAGCCTATACTGTACCAATTCAAAATAACCTACCAGAAGAAAGACTTGCAATAATAACTACAAGTCTTCAATTCTCAAGAGTATTTGGTATTTCTTTAGGTAGTTCTTTATTAGGAGTCATACTGTTATTAAATATGAATACTTATGATTATGATTCTCCTAGAAAAGAAATATATGACCCAGATAATATTGCGTCAGTTGAAAAGATAAAAGAAATCAAGAATTCCTATTTAGAATCAAACATTCCTACATCACAATTTGAGGAAGACTTAGCAATATCTAGAAACAACTTAAAAAACGGTCTTAGAATTGTATATTATTCAGCAAGTATAACGGCAATTTTTGGAATAATAATTTCGATATATATTTTTAGGAAAATCAATCTACGACAACTCGAGGAGGAGGATTCAAAACAGAATGAATAGCAAGTAATCTCCCAGTATTTTTATGAGCATTATAGAAACCATGCCTTACAGCAACTTCACAAGTAAACATATCACCTTGACTTAATATAATATCGTCCTCTTTGGCATATGAAAAATTTAATTTCCCCTCTAAGCAATACATTGATTCTTCATGCTTAGGATGATAGTGATTAGGAGCAATTCCATTCGGATCACATATTAGCTCAGATATACAAGTTGATTCAGCTCCTATAAAATCTCCTACCATATCATATCTCATGACTCCTGGAGTAAACTCATATGGTTCATTTTTTGATCGATCAAAATAACCTTCAGTTGGAGCCTCATGAATAAATTGAGATTCTTCGACAATCTTAGAATCAACGTTTATATTTGGAGAAACTGTTAGAACAATTGCTTTAACATTAGATGAATTTGCAAAACCATGAGGTTGACCTTTCTTTGCAACAATAGCGTCTCCTTCAGAGGCAGTAAAAATATTATTTCCTAAGCGGAATTCTACCTGTCCTTCTGAAACAAAAATACTTTCTTCTACATTAGAAATTTCGTAAAAATCAGATTTTGACCCCGGATCTAATTCATATTGATTGACTGAAAGCATTTTTGAACCAGTTTCTTTTCCAGTGAGAAGAATTTTAGTAATTCCATCATAAGGCTTTGAGATAGTATTTTCATTTTTTCTATTTATTCCCATTGTTTCTCCTATTTATTCTAGATTCCATGAACTTTCCCAAAATAAAAGTTCATACTCTAAAGATTGTTTGAAAATATCGTTTGCTACTTCATTATCTATTTTTTTTTCTACTGAATCAACATAATTTATTAGCCACTTGGTTATTTGTTGATATTCAGGATCATTATATGCATCTATCCATCTTCTATGAAAAGAATTCTTTAATGTAGAATTTTTTTTACTCAAAGTTTGACCTATCTCATCATAACCCCACTGACAAGGAAGTAGAGAGCAAGAAATATATTCTATCTCGTATTTATAAGCAGTAGAAAGTAAATAGTTCGTGTAAGATCTAGTAGCTAAAGAGGATTCTGTGTTGATTATTTCTTCGTTGGAAATACCAAAATCAGAGCAAAAAGATTTATGTAAATCCATTTCAGAATTTAATGTCTCATCAAGTAGTTTGGACCAAAAAGACATTATTTCTTCATCAAATGATTTAGAAATAGCTATAGATATTACTCTGCAATATTCGATCAAAAATTTATAATCTTGAATCATATAATGTTTGAATTTATCAAACTCTAATGTTCCTTCTCTTATCCCAGAAATAAACGAATGATTAACATGTGTTTTATTCCATAAATCCAAATTATTATTTTTTAATTTAATTGAAAATGTCATTTATTTTTTCCTAACTTTTACTTCAGCTCCGCTAGAAACAGATTTTAATTTGTCTAAATCCCCATTTATTTTACCCATAATATTTGTGGGAGAAGCGGGTCTTATTTCTCCAGGAGCACTAATTGGAGTTTCTCCAAAAAACAAACAAATTGCACTTCCAGGAGGCCAAAATGCTATATCACCCAGTTCTACAGTTTCTTTAGCCCATTCGTCATTTTCCATACTTATACTTGTTGAAAAATATATTTCATCTCCCCAAATTTGAGACACCCCATCTATAGGTAATTGATCATATAAAGCTTGGGAAGTAGGAGATTCATTCAGTTCTGCATCGATAATAAAATCTCCAAAATCAAAAATTATTTCTTTCATAAAATACCTCTTAGACAAAAAAAAAATTATACTTTAAGTATGATAATACAAATTTCATGATTAATAGTTCAGCTATAGTTATTGCCGGTGGCAAAAATAAAAGAATAAATATGGTGAAACCACTTATTAACTTAGGTGGTAAGCAAATTCTTATTAGAATTAATGATGTCCTTAGTAAACTTTTCTCTGAAACAATACTAGTAATCAGAAAAGACCAATCTGATGATATTCCTGATTTAGGTATGGTATTAGGCATGCATATTGTTGAAGATAAATATGAAAATTTAGGACCTATCGCAGGAATATATACTGGTCTATTAGAATCTATATCTGAGAAAAATTTTATAATAGGTGGAGACTATCCATTTCTATCAGAAAAACTTATAAAAAAAATGATTGATATTTCTAATGATAGTAAGTCTGTTTTTTTAAAAAAAGAAAATGTTATAAATCCACTCCATGCAATTTATGAGAAATCCTCTTGGATAAATATTCTGTTGAATAATTTAGAGAATGGAAACTTTTCTACAAAATCAATAATTGAACAAAATTATGAACAACTTAGATCAAAATTGTTTCCGATCGATCATTTAGATAAAGAATATAATGAAAGTTTATTGGATATAGATACATTGGAAGACTTAAAGAAAGCAAAAAAAATAGTTTATAGCAAAAATCAGACTATTAGGCCAGATATAAGACCCGAAGGAATATAAAAAATAAATTATTCGTATCTTAAGGCTTCAGCAGGATATGTTTTACTAGCTTCATTTGCAGGTATAACACTAGCCAAAATAGATGCTATGACAGTAAGCCCAACTAATAAACCCACTTCACCAAAAGGGATAACAAACTTTGCTCCTTCCAACTCTTTAGATATTTCATTATATATTAGCCATGATTGTAAAATTCCTAGAAAAATTCCTACTACAATTCCTAGTATAGTTATGAATGAGGATTCTATGAGAAATTGAGTTCTAATCATACTAGATCTAAAACCAATGGCTCTAAGAACTCCAATTGATTGTCTTCTTTCTACTACTGCTCTAACTGAAAGCACTCCAATTGCTGCTACACCAACAACTAGACCTAAACCACTAAAACCTTGGAACAACTTATTGAAAGAATTACTTGTGGCCTGCTCTTCTTCAAGTCTATTAATAAGTCCATATGCATTCATACCATTTGCTAAGAAAGTTTTCTCAAGTTTTTGAGCATAATCAGTAGGAGATTTATTCCCAGATAAAGAAAAATAGTAAGTATTCAATGGTAGAGTTTCTTTAGCTAGTTTATTACCATTTGCATAAGTAGTATAAAACTTTGCTCCACTGTTACCAAATCCTGTTTCTTCCGCTAGCCTTTCAACAACACCGATTACAGTAAATTTTTCTTCTTCTTCAGAATTTCTTTTTCTTATTTTTACATCAAAAGCATCTATTTCTTTTTCATCACCAGGCTCTATAAAAGAGGTCTTAAAAGTTCTATCAGGAGGCCCAAATGGGTCACCTGATGGAATTATAGATCCACTTGCAATTATCAAATTTGGATTCTCTAATAAAGATTGCCAAATTTCGGCATCAGTAGAACCGTATTTTGGATCAAAGTGAGCCATTCTCCATTTAGTTATGTTCATAAATTCTTCTTCGTAAGAAATAAGCCTTGAAGTTTTGAAAGCTTTGTTGTCACCAATATTTTCTGCTATTTCTACATTTAAACTAGAAGAACCAAAAACAGAACTATAATCATCCATATTTAATGAATCTTCAATTTGACCCTGTATAGGTAATTCTGAACTCACACTAGCCTTAATATCAAAACCACCAGTAACTCTTTCTGGTTGTTCAGAAGCTATATCTCCTATTCCATTTAGTACAGAAAATATCATTAAGGTGAAAATTATTAGACCAAACATTGCAACGGTTAATCCTGTTCTAAATTTAGATGCCATTGGATAACTTATAGCTGTTTTAGTTACAGCTTTTAATCCAGAAAATCTAGATAAGATCAAATTTAATATAAATATTAAGACTCTAGTATTACTCATCAAGAGCCATACAGCAGCAGCAGTTGAAATAGCTCCTCCTATTGGCCAAACCCAGGGTCCTGGTTCGGACAATTCTCCAGTAAAACTTTCAAAAAAACTTAGAGGCAATGAATTTACTAGGAGTACCAATCCACCTTCTAAAGTTCCTCCAATTTGATTTACAGTTTCTGGATCATTTATATATTTTGATGAAATAAATCTAATAAGCAAAGCTAAAGCTAATACTCCTCCAGTTGAACCAAACCAAATATTAATATAACTCTCATTTAGAATACCCGTTATCAATAGAATTAATGACAAAATCCCAAGTAAAAGATATGAGTGTTTTCCAAATAAAATGAATAGAGATCTTACAAAACTAAAAGGCCATGACACAGGAAAAATAATCATTAATAATAAACTTCTAAATCTAGGAGCTTTTCCAGTTATTATAAAATAAAGTTGTTTTAGAGGATAAATCAGATTCCATAAAACTTCATAAAGATTTATACGGAATGGATTTGGAGCTTTTTTTACAAACTCATCTTTTAGACCTCTAATAGCAACAACTATGTTTAGGTTACTAGCTCTATAAGCTGAGAAGACAACTGTGATGAAAGTCAAAATCAGTCCACTTGCAAATGCTATAAGTAAAGATATAGGTGAATAATATGGCAATATTTGAAAATTATCAGTGCCGATAAGATCCTGAAGTATATACACCAATCCAAAACTTAATCCCACTCCCAATAATGTACCAACTATTGCAGCTAAAAATGAATATAAAGTTCCCTCGTAAGTAAAAAGTTGAATCAGATCTCTTCTCTTTAAGCCAACTGCTCTAGCCATACCCAGTTCAGTAGATCTTGCAGCTGCAAGCAGAACAAAAACAAGAAAAATTAATAGCATTCCTACCATTATAGAAAATGATCCAAATATTGAAAAAATTGTAGTTACACCTGTAGAAACAGCTTCTGCTAATCTAACACCATCACTTTTAATGTTATCTACTCTTAATCTTGTTAAATCTTGAGACATTTTCAAAATATTAGCTGCTTCCTGCTGTAATCCTGATTTTTGTAATATTCCAAGTAAAACTAATTGAGTTGGATAATCTGTAATAGTAGTAATAAAATCATCATCATATATATCTTTTTCAAGTTTATCCGATAATTCGATTAGTGTTTCTGAAGTTTCATTATCAGTCTCTTTAATTGATATAGCTTCATTTTTCAAAATTGACGGTATTTCATTGGTCTGCAATAAACTAAATACTTCTTGAGCAATATTTTGGTTAGTTAGATTGGATCTCAAAAATTTTGTTACATCTTCAGCATACTCTAGAGATTCATCTCCTTCACCAATATTTGAAACTGCAATATTTGTTAGTAAATTTTCTTTATTAAGTAAATTTTGTAACGCACTCAGCTCAAATGTCACATAAGGATAAGTGCTCCCTCCTATTAATCCACCTGATTTAAGTACATCTGCAACTATAAAGTTACTTGGGCCTTCATTTGTATAAATTTGAATACTATCTCCTTTTTGTAATTTTAGTATTCTTCCAGCATCATAATTAAGGAAAACTTGATCTGGTCCAAGCAGGTCTACAGATACATTGTCACCATCTAAATTTTCATAGAATTTCTGAACAGAAAAATTAAAATCAATCCCTCGAATATTCATACTACTTTCAGCAATATCTTTATCTTCATTAGATGCTGGTAATGTAGTTTGAATATACGGAATCAATTGCTCTATATTAGCATTATCTTTGGAAATATTTTGCACATAAATAAACTCAGAATAATCAAAATATTCATCACCAAATAGCTGTTTGCCAGGACCTTCAATTACTTCATCAATTGGCCCCAAGCTATCTACAGCAACAGATCTAATTGAATATCTAACTGTGTCACCTATTCCAAGCGAGGTTGCGATTATAATCGAACTTAGCATTAGGCCAATAACAATTAATAAGCTCTGCCCTTTTCTTCTAGGTATATTTCTGGTCCCCATCTTGAATAATACTTTTCTTCTTATTGATCCAAAAAATACTAATAAAAATATAACAACTAATAAAACAGCCATAACTGTAGCTAGATTATTTGCTGGTATACCGAAAATCTTATCCATTATTTAGAAATTTCTCCATCCTTCATATTAATTATTCTATGAGCTCTACTTCCTACATAATCTGAGTGAGTTACTATAACAAAAGTTTGATTATTATCTTTATTTAGTTGAATTAGTAGGTCCATTATAACTTGTTCATTTTCACTGTCTAAATTACCTGTAGGTTCATCCGCCCAAACTATAGCAGGGTCATTTACTAATGCTCTAGCAAGAGTAACTCTTTGTCTTTGACCTCCGGAAAGTTGTCCTGGCAATTGATGCTGTTGATTTTCCAAATCTACTTCAACAAGTTTTTCAATTGCTTTAGCTCTAGCATCTTTTCCAGAAAAACCTGATACAAGTAATGGCAGTTCAACATTTTCAACTGCAGTCAATACAGGAAGAAGGTTATATGTTTGAAAGACAAAGCCCATTTTTTTTGCTCTGAATTCACTTAATTGATCATCGGACTGATCACTGAGCGACTTCCCTTGGATTAAAATATTCCCCTCATCAAAGGAATCAAGACCAGATAAACAGTTTAACAATGTTGTTTTTCCGCAACCGCTAGGTCCCATGACACCTACAATTTCTCCTTCTTCTATAGAAATATCAACGCCTCTAAGTGCGTGAACTTGTTGATCCTTTAATCCATAATATTTGTGTAAATTATTAGTTGATATAACGATTTCAGACATGATTTTTTTTCTTATTACTTTTTTTTAGACAACTCTTGTGAACATTACATATACAATAAAAAGAGCTGGTAATTCAATTATATAGAATTTTATACTTATGAGTTATAGGCTAACTTATCAAGTATAAGCAAAACTTATAAATTCGAAAATGATACATATATACTTCAAACTATGAAAAGATTAATAATAGTAAGACACGGTCAAACTGATGCAAACGTTCAGGGTAAAACACAGGGGCAAATAGATACAGATCTAAATAAGAATGGACTTGAGCAAGCAAAAAAAACAGGAAATTACATAAGAAAAAATTATTCTATAGATGAAACTTGGGTAAGTGACCTAAAAAGAACGCAACAAACAGCTAAAGAAATATCTCAAGTTTCAGTTAAAACAAATTTACTTAGAGAAATGTCATTTGGAAAATGGGAAAATAGATTGTTCAAAGAAATTATTGATGAATTTCCTGATTTGGTTAAAGATTACGCTAATGCAAGTGATAACTTTAAAGCCCCAGATGGAGAATCTTTCATAGATATGCATGAAAGAGCGAAAAAATTTATGAAAAATATTTCATGGGAAAAAGAAACAACCTTAATTGTCTCACACGGTGGTTTTATGCGAGTACTGTTGACAACAATTTTAGGTCTTCCTAGAAAAAATCTATTGAATTTCCAATTTGAAAACTGTTCAATTACCGAAGTCATAAAAATCGAAAATAAGCAACCAATATTAAATAAAATAAATTTTACTGAACATCTATTATGAAGAATAATAAGATAAAAAATGTTAAACTGAACTTATAAACAATATAATTTATGGTTCAAAAAAAATCTAAAAAGAGCGATAACAATGATAATGAAAATATCATTGAGCCATGTCCATCATCTAAAGATAGTTCAGCTTGTCACTGGGTTATAGACCCTCCAAATGGGCCAGTGTCATCAGGAAAATGTAAGAAATGTGGCGAAACTAAAGAATTCAAGAACTCTGTAGAATTTTCATCATGGTATGGATCAAAGTCAGATTTTGACCAAGATAAGAAAAAAAAGAAAACTAAGTAACTCTTATGGATCTTGGTATAAAAAATAAAAATGCTCTTATAACTGGTGGGTCTAGAGGATTGGGCTTAGCTTCAGCTTTTTCACTTGCAAAAGAGGGTGTAAATTTGATCATTTGTGCTCGTTCAAAAGATGATTTAGAAAAAGCTAAGAACAAATTAGATGTTCATAACGTAAATGTTATAACAGTAGAACAAGATTTATCAGATGAAAAATCTGTTAGAAAATTTTACTCAAAAATAAAATCAAAAGTTAGTAATATAGATATACTTGTAAATAACGTTGGTGGAAGCTTAGGTACTACATCCCTTCGTGAATCAGAAATACAGGATTTCCAAAAAGTTATGGATATCAACACCTGGGTAGCTATTAGTCTGACTAAACTTTTTGTAGAAGAAATGATTGATAGAGGATGGGGAAGAATAATTAATATTGCTTCTATATACGGTAGAGAGTATGGAGGGTCTGCGCCTTACATGGCAGCAAAGGCTGCCCTTATAGCAGCTACGAAGCATACAGCAATAAACTTAGCTAAAACAGGGGTAACAGCCAACTGTATAGCCCCTGGATCAATAAAACATGAAAAAGGTAGCTGGGAAAAATTTGTAAACAATAATAATGAAGCTACAGTAAATAACTTTATAGAAAATAACCTTCCTATGGGAGACTTTGGTTACCCTGAAGCTGTTGGAGATACTGTAGCGTTTTTAGCATCAGAGAATTCAAAAATGATACTAGGAACTTGCCTTAATGTTGATGGTGGGCAATCGAATAGTTTATTCTAACTGACCACCATAAAACTTTTCTTCTAGGAAATTTCTACGCTAGCACCTGATGCTTCAACTTTAGTCTTGATTTCATCAGATTCTTCTTTAGATACACCTTCTTTAATGGGCTTAGGTGCTGATTCAACAAGATCTTTAGCTTCTTTTAATCCTAGTGCTGTGACTTCTCTAACAGCTTTAATAACTGCAATTTTATTAGCACCAACATCTTTTAATGTTACGTTAAATTCAGTCTTTTCTTCTCCTCCACCTGCATCCGCTCCACCTGCATCGCCACCTCCAGCTGGTGCTGCTACTGCAACAGGCGCTGCTGCACTTACACCAAACTCTTCTTCAAGTGCCTTGACTACTTCAGCTAGATCTAAAACTGACATTTGTTTTATTTCTTCTATTAATTCATCCTTAGATAATGCCATTGTTTACTCCTTTATTTATATAACTTTAATTATTTTTTTCATCTTCTCCAGCTTCTGCTGACGCTTCGGCTTCTGCTGGTGCTTCGGCTTCTGCTGGTGCTTCGGCTTCTGCTGGCGCTTCGGCTTCTGCTGGCGCTTCGGCTTC
>CEUV01017886.1_pt1 | contig 56241 bp, 53 predicted proteins | sample 356401 | NCBI WGS metagenome assembly CEUV01 (sample SAMEA2622710, study PRJEB7988) | marine metagenome | isolation source: saline water (ENVO:00002010), including
TGATGCATTCAGAATATTGATTTTATCAATTTCTTGAGGTGTGACAATTCCGATCCCCCAAAACAAAGCTTGCTTTTCTATGATAGGTCGAAGAGAAAGTCGTTGTTTTTCGCTCAGTTTTTTGGAGTCGTTGAGTAGTTTGTTTTGAAAATCTCTGGGTAAAATAACAGCCGAAGCCACCACGGGCCCGGCTAAACATCCTCTGCCGGCTTCATCGCAACCGGCTTCTATTAGCCCTTCGGTGTGATAAGACTTGAGCATTATGCTTTTACACGCTCGCTATAGCTACCTGTGCGCGTATCAATTTTAATTTTATCGCCAATATTAATGAATAAAGGAACATTTACTTCTGCACCTGTTTCCACAGTTGCAGGTTTCAGTGTGTTTGTTGCAGTATCTCCTTTTATTCCTGGTTCTGTGTAAGTGATTTCCAACACAACAGATGGTTTTAAATCGCAACTTAAAGGCTTCTCCTCTTCAGCATGAAAAAGAATGTCTACATTATCTCCATCTTTTAAGAATTGTGGAGCGTTAATCATCGCTTTATCTAAGAATATTTGCTCGTAGTTATCCATATTCATGAAATGATAAGTATCTCCTTCAGCATACAAAAATTGGTATATTCTGTTTTCGATTCTTACAATATCAATCTTAACACCTGCAGTGAAAGTGTTGTCAAGATTCTTTCCAGAAGTTAGACTCTTTAGTTTTGTCCTAACGAAAGCAGGGCCTTTTCCTGGTTTCACATGCTGAAATTCGGTAATTTGCCAAAGATCATTATTGTAATTGATGCACAATCCATTTCTAAAATCTGAGGTTGTTGCCATAATCTTAATTTTGGTTGTAGCCTTTTAAAATTCCTCTTCCAGATTTTCTAATAAAATCGATGATTTCATCTCTTTCTGTAGAAAAAGGGAATTCGGCTTCTAGTTTATCTAATGCTTGAGTGTTATTTAATTTGTTTTGGAAAATAGTTCGGTAAATATTCTGAATTTCACGAATCTTTTCGCTTTCAAACCCTCTTCTTCTTAATCCGATAGAATTGATACCAACAAATGCCAAAGGCTCTCTAGCTGCTTTTAGGTAAGGAGGAACATCTTTACGGACCAATGATCCACCTGAAATCATAGTATGCGTGCCAATTGTCACAAATTGATGTACAGCTGATAAGCCACCGATGATGGCCCAATCACCTATTTCAATATGTCCAGCTAGCTGCACGCTATTTACGATAATTGCATTGTTTCCGATGTGGCAATCATGTGCGATGTGTGAATAAGCCATTATAAGACAATTCTCGCCAATTTCAGTCTTACCACTATAGTTAGTTCCTCTATTTACGGTTACACATTCTCTTATAGTGGTATTATCCCCAATAATCGCTAGTGAATCTTCTCCACTAAACTTTAAATCCTGTGGAATAGCTGCAATAACAGCTCCTGGAAAAATTCTACAGTTTTTTCCAATGCGGGCACCTTCCATGATTGTAACATTAGATCCTATCCATGTACCTTCTCCAATTTCCACATTTTTGTGTATTGTAGTAAAGGGTTCTATAACTGCATTATTAGCAATTTTTGCTTGTGGGTGTACGTAAGCTAAAGGTTGATTCATGCCTTACTTCACTTTCGCGATTTGCGCCATTAACTCTGCTTCCATCACTAATTTCTCTCCAACAAATGCTTGTCCAAACATATGGCAAATACCCCTTCTGATGGGAGAAACTAGTTCTAATTTAAACACAATAGTATCTCCAGGCAATACCTTTTGTTTGAACTTTGCTTTGTCAATTTTCATAAAGTATGTAAGGTAATTTTCCGGATCTGGAACAGTGCTTAAAATTAAGATTCCGCCAGCTTGTGCCATAGCTTCGATTTGTAAAACTCCAGGCATTACAGGAGCCCCTGGAAAATGTCCTTGAAAGAATTCTTCATTCATAGTGACATTTTTCACTCCTACAACATGTTCATCACTTAACTCTATGATTTTGTCAATCAACAAGAATGGTGGACGATGTGGTAGCATATTCATAATTTCGTGAATATCTTTCACAGGGGTAGTATTTGGGTCGTAATATGGTGCGCTCTTTTTCATAAGCTGTAATAATTTTTTAGTGAATGCAGAATTTGCGGTGTGGCCAGGTTTTTTGACTTTCAAATGCCCTTTAATAGGCATCCCTAATAGAGCAAGGTCACCTAATACATCCAGTAATTTATGTCTAGCCGGTTCGTTATCGAAACGGAGGTCTAAATTATTTAAAATTCCTTGTTTTTGTATTTCCACCTTGTCTTTTCCAAAAAGTTGACCTATTTTTTGGGTTTCTTCTTCTGATAATTTCCTTTCAACAAGTATAATAGCATTGTTTAAATCTCCTCCTTTGATTAGATCGTTTGCAGCTAACTGCTCTAATTCATGTAAAAAGCAAAAGGTTCTAGCGGAAGAAAATTCAGATTTAAAATCAGAAAGATTATTCATTTCAGCTGAAGAGACCCCTAGTACTTTTGTTTCATAATCGATTTCTACACTAACTTGAAAATCATCAGCAGGTACGAGTGTAAAATCGGTATCGGTTTCTTCTACACGAAAGTGCAAGCTTTTGTTTGGCTTGTAGTATCTTCTTAAAGCATTTTGTTTTTCAACACCTGCTTCTTCTAAAACCTGTGTAAAAGGAGCAGAGCTGCCATCTAAAATAGGAAGTTCCGCTTGTGTTATTTCGATGATAAGATTGTCAATACCCAAAGATGAAACAGCAGCTAAAGCGTGCTCGGTGGTTTGTACGATAGCACCATCATGTTCTAATCGCGTTCCTCGATTAGTATCACTAATATAGGTGGCTAATGCTGGAATAGTTTTGTTTAAGTCGGTACGCACAAAACAAATCCCATGACCTACAGAAGCAGGTTTGAACGTGACAGTTGTTTCTATGCCGGTATGAAGACCCTGTCCGCTAATACTAACGGCTTTTTGTATAGTACGTTGGTTCTGTTGCATAGGTAATTATTCCTGTCGCAAAGATGTTAATTCTTTTTCTAAATCTTGTATGTGTTTATACAGTTCTGGTAATTTTTTAAAAAATACATAAGAGCGTTTATAATCGCTAATATTAAATGCTGGTGATCCCTGAATGACAGTTCCTTTTTCTTTAATACTACTAGAAATGCCAGATTGCGCAGCAATTTTCACCTCATCTGCAATAGTAAGGTGTCCAACAATACCTACTTGTCCACCAATCATGCAGTTTTTTCCGATTTTGGTAGAGCCGGCAATTCCTGTTTGAGCTGCAATCACTGTATTTTCTCCAATTTCTACATTGTGTGCAATTTGTATGAGGTTATCTAGTTTCACTCCTTTACGAATAAGTGTAGAGCCTAATGTTGCCCTGTCAATAGTTGTATTAGCACCAATCTCTACATAATCTTCTAGAATTACATTTCCAATCTGTGGTACTTTGTGATATTCGCCATTTGAATTTGGTGCAAATCCAAAACCATCGCTTCCAATAATTGAGTTAGCTTGAAAGGTACAGTTATTTCCAACAATACAATCACTAAAAATACGCACCCCTGCATGCAAAATGCAATTATCTCCAATGTTTACATTGTCCCCTATATAACATTGTGAATGAATTCTTGTTCCTTTTCCAATTTTAACGTCCTTTCCAATATGAGTGAGTGCACCAATAAAAATACGCTCTCCTAATTTTGCTGTTTCATCTATCAAAGCAGAAGAGTCAATTCCTATTTGATTTTTTTTAAGCTGATTGTAGATTTCCAATAATTTCCCAAAACTTTGGTAAGCGTCATCAACTCGAATTAATGTAGTACTAGTAGATTTTTCAGCTATAAAATCTTTATCGACAATTACTGCTGTTGCTTCTGTTTCGTAGATGTAAGAAGTGTATTGGGGGTTGGATAAAAAGCTAAGTGTTCCTTGCTTCCCTTCTTCAATTTTAGATAATGAAGATACTATTGCATCTTTATCTCCCTCAATACTTCCTTCAAGCAGATCGGCTATTTGTTGAACACTAAATTTCATACGGTATAATTAACTTAAAGTTTGCATTCTTCAGGGTAACAGAAAAAGTGCTTTTTAACAGGTTTACTAAGTGCAGAAATGTTTAATTGGTCAGAAGCATCTGCAATATCTTTCAAACTTCCGTCTTTATATAAGATGTTGATATTTGATTTGTGTGAAGTGTAAGCGTTGTTGCTGATGCTGTCTTCAAAAGCTAAATAGTGTGTTTGAGAAATATCAATGTTAAAATAATCAGCTATTTGTTTTTTCATTTTTGTCAATCTAGTTTTCGAAACAGCTTTGTCTGTTACTTCAATTTTCAATAACTTTCTATTAATGATTTTATTGGATAGTGTAGCTAAAATTTTATCCTCATGAAACTGCCATTCCTTGATAGCGCCTAATACATCCTGATCGTCTAACCTAGTGAATGATTTAAAAACTTCTTCATTTAATCTAAAATCGTCGAGTGTAAAATTATTTTTTAAAAAAAGCTTTAGTGCTGAAGAGCCGAACAATTCTTCTCCTGATTGACTCAATTCTTTAGCACGTTTTAATACTTTAATCAACATATTTTCTGCCGACAGGACTGTTTTGTGAAGATATACTTGCCAGTACATGAGTCTTCTGGCAATCAAGAATTTTTCAATGGAGTAGATTCCTTTACTTTCAACGACTAATTCGTCCTTTACAACATTTAACATATGTATGATTCTGTCTGAACCAATAATACCCTCTTGCACACCAGAATAAAAACTATCTCTTTTAAGGTAGTCCATTCGGTCCATATCTAGTTGGCTAGAAACGAGTTGATGTAAAAAACGTTTAGGGTACTCATTTTTGAAAATCTTAATTGCTGTTGTGAGCTGTCCATTAAAATCATTGTTAAGTTTTTCCATAAACAACAGGGACAGGTCTTCATGTGAAATTTCATGTGCAATACTATGTTCTAAAGCATGAGAAAAAGCACCATGACCAATATCGTGTAGTAAAATAGCGATTGAAACGGCTACATCTTCTTTTTCAGTAATTTTGTGCCCTTTGTTGCGGAGTTGTTGTACTGCTTTACTTATTAAATATGTTGCTCCGATAGCGTGCTGAAAACGAGTATGATATGCCCCAGGATAAACCAAATAAGAGAGTCCTAATTGAGTAATTCTTCTTAGACGTTGAAAATAAGGGTGCTCGATTAGTTCAAAAATAATTCCGTGTGGAATTCTAATAAAACCATATATAGGGTCGTTAAAGATTTTTGATGATAGTTTCATTCAAAAAATAAGCGTAATTTTAATGCTTAAATCGTTGATGAAGATATGAATTTTACTGAGAAAATAAACATACTGTGGGTAGATGATGAAATTGATTTATTGAAACCACATATTATGTTTTTGGAGGAGCGTGGATATAAGTTAGTTACAGCTAATAATGGAGCAACTGCACTCGATTTTGTGAGCGAGCAACACTTCGATTTAGTATTTTTAGATGAAAATATGCCAGGACTAACAGGCTTGGAAACTTTGGTGCAAATCAAAAATAAGCAGCAGAATTTACCTGTTATTATGATTACCAAAAGCGAAGAAGAAAGTATAATGGAGGAAGCAATTGGTTCTAAGATTTCAGATTATCTAATCAAGCCAGTTAATCCAAATCAAATATTACTATCTATTAAAAAACATATTGACACCAAGCGCTTGGTTAGTCAGAAAACAACTTTTAATTATCAGCAAGAATTTCGTCGTATAGGTATGCAGTTAGGAGGAAGACTTGATATAAAAGAGTGGGAAGAGATTTTTCGGAAGTTAACTTTTTGGGATTTGGAGTTAGATAAGTCTGGAGACGCAAGTATGCAGCAAATATTAGATATGCAAAAGTCCGAGGCTAATGCACAGTTTTTTAAGTTTGTTAAGGACAAATATAAGGATTGGCTACATGGAGATGAAGATTCGCCGATTATGTCGCATACATTGTTTAGAGAGTATGTGCTTCCACAAATACAAGAAGGTAAGTCGCACTTTTTCATTGTTATTGATAATTTACGTTTCGACCAATGGAAAATGATAGAACCTGAACTTCTCGATTATTTTAGAGTAGAAGAGGAAGAAATGTACTTCAGCATTTTACCAACCTCTACACAGTATTCTAGAAATGCAATTTTCTCTGGATTGATGCCTTCCGAAATGCAGAAGAGACATCCTGATTGGTGGAAAAATGATGACGAAGAAGGTGGTAAAAACATGTTCGAAGAACAGTTTTTACAAGCGCAATTGCAACGTTTAGGAAAAGGAGGTATGAAATTATCTTATCACAAAATTACCAATATTGATGCAGGAAGAAAGTTAGTAGATAATATGCAAAACCTTATGCGTAATGATTTGAATGTGATTGTCTATAACTTTGTGGATATGCTTTCGCATGCACGAACAGACATGAAGGTTATTAAAGAGTTAGCAGAGGATGACGCAGCTTATCGTTCTTTAACAGCATCTTGGTTTGAGCATTCTCCACTTAAAGATATGTTGCGCTTTATTGCTGAAAATAATATGAAGGTATCTCTTTCAACTGACCATGGAACAATTTTGGTAAAAAAACCAACTAAAGTTTTAGGTGATAAAAACCTAACGACTAACTTGCGTTACAAACAAGGGAAAAATATGCGTTACGATTTCAATGAAGTATTTGAAATAGATAAACCGCAGAAAGTTTTTTTGCCAAATATCAATGTGAGTAGTAAGTATATCTTTGCAAAAGAAGACTGTTTTTTTGCCTACCCAAACAACTATAATTACTTTGTCAACCATTACAAAGAAACTTTTCAACATGGAGGAGTTTCTATGCAAGAAATGATGATTCCAATGGTGACGTTAATCCCTAAAAAATAGATGGAGAAAAGTTGGAAATGTCAATCGGAAAAAGAACTTTTATCAATAGCACAAGAATTGCTACAATATTTTCCTAACACCAAGAAATTAGCTTTTTACGGAGAAATGGGAGTTGGTAAAACTACTTTTTCTAAGGCACTTTGTGAGGTGCTACAAGTACAGGATGTAGTGAGTAGTCCAACCTTTTCCATCGTAAATGAGTATCTTAGTGAGCAGAATGGAACAGTTTTTCATTTCGATTTTTATCGACTGAAAGATGAACAAGAAGCATTTGATATGGGTTACGAAGATTATTTTTACGGTGATGCTTATTGTTTCGTTGAATGGCCTGAAAAGGTCGAAAACTTATTACCATCAAGTTTTGCGAAAGTACAAATCAAATTAAATAACGGAAAACGCTTTATCAAAATAAAAACAAATGAGTAATTTATCTTCATTAGGAAAAGAGGGCTATTTGCCACAAGAAGAAATGTTGGAAGTAGGGCGTAAGCAGAGCAGTTTGTTTATTGGTTTACCCAAAGAAAAGGCTTTTCAAGAAAATAGAATTGCCATTGTTCCAGATGCTGTGCAGTTATTGGTTAGTCGTGGACATGAAATATGGATAGAATCTGGTGCTGGTGATAATGCAAATTTTACTGATAACGAATACAGCGAGGCAGGAGCAAAGATTGTTTACGATACCAAAGAAGTGTATCAAGCAGATATTATTATGAAAGTTGAGCCGCCTACGATGCAAGAAATAGAGTTGATGAAGGGAAGGCAGACACTTGTTTCAGCTCTACAAATCACCACACAGAGTAAGGAATATATAGAACAATTGCTTGCAAAAAAAATTACGGCTTTAGCATTTGAATATATACAGGATGAAAGCGGTTTAATGCCTATTATGCGTTCAATGAGTGAGATTGCCGGCAATACATCCTTACTAATTGCATCCGAGTATTTGAGTAATGCTAATAACGGCAAGGGTTTAATGTTGGGAGGAATAGCCGGTGTGACACCCACAGAAGTAGTAATAATAGGCGCAGGAACAGTTGGAGAATGTGCAGCTCGTGCAGCTATAGGGTTGGGTGCATCTGTTAAAGTGTTTGACAATTCACTTTCTAAATTGCGAAGGATACAGAGCGATATGAATGCACGTGTTTATACTTCTATTATTCAACCTAAGGTGCTCTATAAAGCGCTAAGACGTGCCGATGTAGTTATTAGTGCGTTACGCTCAAATGATAAACGAACTCCTTGTGTAGTATCGGATGAAATGGTACAAGCCATGAAAGAAGGTTCCGTTATTGTGGATGTAAGTATCGATCAAGGAGGGTGTGTGGAGACTTCAGAAGTTACAAATCATGCTAATCCGGTATTCACCAAACATGGAGTAGTGCATTACTGTGTGCCTAACATACCTTCAAGAGTAGCACGTACAGCCTCTTTTGCATTAAGTAATTTATTAACTCCAACCTTGTTGCGTATTGCCGATGAAGGTGGTTTGGAAAATGTGTTAAGAAGAGATGCAGGTTTACGTCATGGTGTGTATCTTTGCCATGGCATTTTAACACACTCAATGGTTGGTGATTGGTTTGAAATGCCTTACAAAAATATTGATTTGCTAATAGCGAGTTTGTAATGGTTAGAAGATTTGGCATTTTTCTTTTTGGAATTTTATTAGGAGTAGCGTTTGTTCGTTTTGCTTTTCCAGGCCGTTTTGCCGAAATGGGTAGGTATTTTAGCCTAGATTATCGAGTTATGTACCACTTGCAACAGGACACTATATACATGAGTCCTCTAGCCAAATGCCATTTAGATTGCTTAGAATTGGATCAGTCTAAAGTTCTATCTGTGCTTGATGGAGGAGAAGTTAACTTTGATAAAAGCAAAAAAAATGCTATTCCTTGCAAATTATACACAGTAGAAAAAGAAGAGCTATCGGTACTTTTTGAGCTTTGCGAAGAAAAAGTAAAAGTACGTGATTTCAGTTTTGGAGCAGATACTTGCAAATGCCATTAACCTAATCTCCAAAAAAAAGCGGAAAACAATCTCAAGTTGAGATGGATTCCGCTCCCTATTATACATTCCTTCTTGCTTTTTCTTTAATGATTAAAGCAAGTTCTCGACTGGTTTGCCCGGTAATGGACGTGTTTTCTTCCGCTCTTCTAATAAGGTAGGGCATCACCTCTTTTACAGGGCCATAAGGTACATACTTGGCAACATTGTATTTGGCGAATGCTAAATTGTAACTGATGTGATCACTCATGCCTAAGAGTTGGGAAAAATAAACTCGCTTATCGTTCTTATCAATGCCTTTATCGACTAGCAGTTGTGTTAGCTTAGATGAGCTGTCTTCATTATGTGTTCCTGCACAAATAGCGATGCGGTCAATATGTTCAATACAAAAGGAAACAGCTAAATCATAATCTTTATCAGTGCTGGCTTTGTTTTTTTGAATAGGAGAGACGTATCCTAGTTTTTCAGCTCTAGCGCGTTCCTTTTCCATGTATGCTCCACGAACCAACTTTAAACCAAGAAAATATTTATGGTTTTCAGCATGTGCATAGCATTGTTTGAGATAAGCTAATCGGTCCCATCGATACATCTGCAAAGTGTTGTAAACAATGGCGCGCTCTTTATTGTATTTTTGCATCATAGCGGTTACTATCTCATCAATAGTATTCTGTATCCAACTCTCTTCCGCATCAATAAAGATAGGTACACTAAGGCTATGTGCTTTTTTGCAAATGGTGTTGATGCGGTTTTTAACTATTTCGTATTCTTTTTTTTCATTTTCACTAAGAGTTTGCTTGGTATTTACTTTTTCTAATAAAGCAAAACGTCCCACTCCTGTAATTTTAAAAACAGAAAAGGGGATTTTATCCTCTCCGGCAGCACGTTCAATAGTAGCTATGGTTTCTTGCATGACGACATCAAAATTGTCTTCGCTTTCTTGCCCTTCTACCGAATAATCTAGAATAGTTCCTATTTGGTAATGACTTAATTCTTCAATAGTTTTTTGACTGTCGATAATGGATTCCCCACCACAAAAATGCTTAAAAATAGTAGTTTTGATAAGGCCTAAGATAGGAAAGCGTAGAAATAGGGCGATGTTTAATAATGCAGGACCAACTTTTACTAAAGTGTTGTTGCTTAATAGTTTAAACAACCAATACGCTCTATTAAGGTCTCTCTTAGATTTGCCCTGAAAAGCAATTTCTGTATTTTCGAATGAAATCATGTGTTACTTTACTTTTCTGCAAATCATCAATCCATCTCGGACGGGAAGTAATAGGTTTTCCACCCTTTCTGATTCGTGGATTTTTTTATTGAAAGCAATCAACTCTTGCGTTTCTATATCTTTTGTGTCTACTTCTTCTACTACTTTTCCGCTCCATAACACATTGTCGGCAATGATGTAACCGCCAACAGGCATTCGCTCGATAATTAAATCGAAGTAGTTGCTATAGTTTTCCTTGTCTGCATCTATAAATACTAGGTCAAACTCTGCGTCTATAGTTGGGATAATGTCCATCGCATTCCCAGTGTGTAACTTTACTTGTTTGCTAATACCAGCTTTCTCAAAGTAACGCTCGCACATGCTTTTCAATTCTTCATTTATGTCGATGGTGTGTAAGCTTCCATTTTCTTGTAAACCTTCAGCTAAACAGATTGCCGAATAACCTGTGTAAGTGCCAATTTCCAAAATGGTTTTTGGTTGTATCATTTGGCTAAACATGCTTAAGGTACGTCCTTGCAAATGCCCAGACAACATACGAGGAATCAACACTTTCGCCCATGTTTCTCTGTTTAATTCTGCTAACACAGTATTTTCTTCTAGCGTGTGATTGCAAGCATATTTATCTATTTTTTCTGGTAAAAATTCCATTAGTTTTTAAATGTCAATGTAGATAAATCTTCTTCTTTAAATACGATTTTTGCAGTCTCTTGCAGTTCTGTAGCACTAATCGATTCTATCTTGTTTTTCACTTCTTCAAATGTATCAACCTTATTGTATAGAAGCAAACTTTTTCCAAGAGTAAGCATAAGATTTACATCACTTTCCTGAGCAATAGCAATTTGCCCAATAAGCTGTTGCTTTGCTTTTTTAATTTGTTGAGGTCCTAATGGTATCTCACGCAGTTTTTGTAATTCTTTTTTCACAAGCTTGATGCTCTTTTCTACTTTATCACTGTCGGAAGCAAGGTAAATATTAAAGAGACCTATGTCGCTATACGGTGTATAGTGCGACTCTATTTGATATGTGAATCCATACTTTTCTCGAATACCTAAATTTAATCTAGAATTCATGCCTGGACCACCTAATATGTTATTCAGCAATACCATTGCTGTTTTTTTAGGATGATTGGCAGCGAAAGCAATGTTCCCAATCATACAATGAGTTTGAAATCCGTTATGTTCTCGGATTTTATGTGTTGTTTTATAAGTCTTGAAAGTTATTCTTTTTGATTTCTTGTTGTTATTTGGTAAGTACCCGAAATACTTTTCTACATATTTTATTAATTGATCGAAAGAAATATTTCCGGTAGAACATATGACTATTTGTTGACTATGATAATGGCTCGCTACAAATTCTTTAATAGTTGCTTTGTTAAAGCTATTAACAAGTTCGGGGGAACCTAAAATGTTTTTTCCAATGGGATGTTTACCGAATACCTGTTCTTCAAAATCATCGAAAATTTGCTCCGAAGGATTGTCTTTATACGAATTGATTTCATCAATAACTACAGCTTTTTCTTTCTTCAGTTCCTTTGCAGGAAAGGTGGAGTTGAAAGTAATGTCTTGTAGTAGTTCTAATGCTCTGCTATAATATTTAGGTATGAAAGAAGAATAAATGCAAGTTTCTTCTTTGGTGGTGAAGGCATTTAGTTCGCCTCCTACATCTTCCATTCTACTTAAAATATGAAATGCTTTCCGCTTTTTAGTACCTTTAAAAAATACATGTTCAATGAAATGAGCTAAGCCTTGTTGTTCGGATTTTTCATCTCTAGATCCTGCATTTATTATGAGACCACAATGAGCTACCGCTCTGTTACTTTGTTGGTGTATAATTCGAATGCCATTTTGGAGTTGATATTGCTCAAATTTCATGTCGTAAAGATGCTAAAAAAAGAGCCACAGGATGTGGCTCAATGCTTTGGTTTTTAAGTATAAATTCACTTTGCTTAAGCGCAGCAACCTTTGTCTTTTTTATCGCAATTAGCATTTTTCTTCCCCGTTTTAGCACAACAGGCATCTCCTTTAGAACATTTATTTGAGTCTGCTTTTTTATTTTTACAACAAACTGTTTTTTCACTTGATTTACTACAAGATTTTTCCGTATTGGCACATTTTTTAGCGCAAGAAGATTTTTCTTTAGAAGCACACTTTTTCTCTACCCCTTTCTTAGTGCAGCAACCGTTGTTTGCAGATTTTTCTGTAGAGGCGCATTTTTTAGCGCAGTTAGATTTTTCTGTAGAAGCACACTTTTGTTCCGTTTTAACTTCTTCTTTACTAGTGTTTGTGCTTTGTGCCAAAGCTACATTTACAAACAAGCCTAAAGTCAGAAGCAATAAAATCTTTTTCATGGTAATTTAGTTTTGTTATTACAATAATACGAAAAAACGCTTATATACTAGCGATTATTGTTTGATTGCCCTTGACTTTCTGATTGATCGAGACTTCAATTTTTGCGTCTATTGGTAAAAAAAGGTCTACGCGAGATCCAAATTTGATAAATCCAAAATCTTCTCCTTGTATTGCTTTATCACCTTCCTTGGAGTACATAACTATTCGCTTAGCTAAGGCACCTGCAATTTGTCTGAAAAGTATAGCTGCATTTTTATTTTCAACCACTACACTAGTTCGTTCATTATCAGAAGATGCTTTTGGATGCCAAGCTACAAGATATTTTCCCGGATGATACTTAGCATATTTCACTGTTCCACTAATTGGATAACGGTTTACATGTACATTTATGGGTGACATGAAAATAGAAACTTGCTTTCTTTTGTCTTTGAAATACTCTAATTCTTCTACTTCTTCAATCACAACTATTTTACCATCTGCTGGTGCATATATTTTATTGTCATCTATTGTTAAAAGTCTTTTTGGATTTCTGAAAAACTGTAAAATCAGAACTAAAAAAATAATTGAAATTCCTAAAACAAGATGCAAAATCCACTCTTTATCAGTTATACGACTTGTGATGTAATTGAGTACGAAAAATAATGTAAGTGTAATGCCTATAATGGCGTTTCCTTCTTTATGAAATCTAATCATTTGCAAAAAACATTAATATAAATATACAAGGCTGGTATGGTAATCATGAAAGCATCCATGCGGTCTAACATTCCGCCATGTCCTGGAATAAAGCTGCCAGAATCTTTAACTCCGGCTTGACGCTTGAAGTGAGATTCTAAAAAGTCGCCCAAAGTAGCGGTAAACGGCAAAAATACGGCAAAAATATAGGGGTTGAAATCCAGATAATTGAATTGAAATAAATCATTAACAAGACTTGCAACTATTAGTGTAAAGACTAAACCTCCAACAAATCCTTCCCAGGACTTTTTTGGAGAAATGGACGGTATGATTTTATTTTTTCCTAGTTTTTTCCCAATTAAGTACGCAAAGGTGTCAAAAGTCCAAGTAAGGATAAACATGTATAAAATCAATGATGAATTAAATTCTTTTTCTGGGTGTTCGCTATCGGTTATTCCGAAAAGTTGAATCAAGAAGAGTGGAATAAGAATATAGGTAAAAGCAAGTAGTTTACTTTTACCTTTTCTTAGTTTCCACATTTCGTAGATGCAAAAAATGCTGATAAGACTAAATAGAATAGGATAGCTAAACTCATTTGAAGCACCAAGCCACATTACAGCTACATAAACAGTTCCCGATAATGCTCTCTTAAGCGTTTCGTTCATTGGTTTGATTTAGTAGTTCTTTAGCTCGTTCTACATCTCCTTCTTTCACTAGGAGCTCACCTTCGCCAAACACTTGGTAAGAGGAGTCTTGCTTGTTCATTACTATAGCATTAATTCCGTTCTCAAGTAGAAAACCTTTCATCATCTCAAGTTCAAAAACTTGATTACTCGTCTTCAGTATCTTCCACTTTGTTTGGCTCAACTTTGCTTTTTTCATCTATATCTTTTTCTTCTCCTGGCCTTTTTCCAAATATGCGCACCAAATCTTCTTTGAAAATTACTTCTTTATCAAGTAATGATTCAGCGAGTTCTGTAAGTTGCTTTTTGTGTTTGGTAAGTACTCTTTTTGCTTCCTCATAGCAGCTTTCGATTAAGTTGCTTACTTCTTCATCTATAGTTTTTGCAGTCGCTTCACTATATGGTTTTGTAAAGGAATCTCTTCCGCTTGAGTCGTAGTAGCTGATATTTCCTACTTTATTATTAAGTCCGTATATGCTTACCATCGCATAAGCTTGCTTTGTTACTTTTTCAAGATCACTCAAAGCACCGGTAGAGATTTCTCCAAAGATAATTTCTTCTGCAGCTCTACCACCTAAAGTTGCGCACATTTCATGCATCATTTGTTCGGTAGTAGTCAGTTGCCTTTCTTCTGGTAAATACCAAGCAGCACCTAAAGATCTACCTCTTGGCACTATAGTTACTTTGACTAATGGAGATGCATATTCTTTAAACCAACTTACAGCAGCATGTCCAGCTTCGTGATAAGCAACGGTCTTCTTTTCTTTGTCTGAGATAATTTTATTTTTCTTTTCTAAACCACCAATAATTCGATCAACAGCATCTAAAAAGTCTTGACGCTCTACAACTTCTTTGTTATTGCGAGCAGCAATTAGAGCTGCTTCATTACATACATTTGAAATATCTGCGCCAGAAAAACCAGGGGTTTGCTTAGATAAAAAGTCAACATCTACATCTTTGCTAAGGGTGAGCGGACGTAGATGTACTTCGAAAATTTCTTTACGTTCACGTAAATCTGGTAGATCAACAAAAATTTGCCTATCAAATCTTCCAGCTCTGAGAAGCGCTCTGTCTAAAATATCAACTCTGTTAGTAGCAGCAACAACGATAACACCCGAGTTAGTTCCGAATCCGTCCATTTCGGTTAACAGCTGATTTAAGGTATTTTCTCTTTCATCATTACCGCCAGTAATATTACTTTTTCCTCTTGCTCGACCAATGGCATCAATCTCATCAATAAAGATGATTGAAGGAGCTTTTTCTTTAGCTTGTTTGAATAAATCGCGCACCCTAGATGCACCAACTCCCACAAACATCTCTACAAAATCTGACCCTGAAAGAGAAAAGAAAGGCACTTGTGCTTCACCTGCCACTGCCTTAGCTAATAATGTTTTTCCTGTTCCTGGAGGGCCTACTAAAAGCGCTCCTCTTGGAATTTTACCTCCAAGATTGGTATATTTTTTTGGATTCTTTAAGAAATCAACAATTTCTTCAATTTCCTCTTTTGCTCCTTCTAGCCCGGCTACATCTTCGAAGCTTACATTTACTTTAGTTTTATCAAACAGCGTAGCTTTCGACTTTCCTATGTTGAAGATTTGTCCGCCGGGACCGCCCCCTCCGCTCATTCTTCGCATGAAGAACATCCAGATTGCAATCATAATAACTAGTGGGAAAATCCATCCTAAAGCATCTCCCAAAATATCTTTTTGTTGTGTGTGAATAAAATTCACTTTATTTTTCTCCTGAAAATCTTTTTGAGCTGCTTCAAGTTTTTCTTCGAATACTCCAACATCTCCAATGCCAATAAAGTAGTGAGGACCTTTATTTATCCCGTTTCCGATTGCTTTTTGGCTAATTGATTTGTGTTTATCTTTACTTAACGCTTCCTCTTTGATATAAATTTGTGCAATCTTCTTATTTGTTATGATAACTACTTTTTCTACATCATTTTTTTGAAGCATTTCTGTGTTGAATTCTCTCCAGCTGATTTCTTTGCTGCTATTGTTTGCGCTCATTAACTGAATGCCAAAAAAGATAATCGCTATTATTCCGTAAATCCAATAAAAATTGAATCTGAATCCTTTTGGTTTATTTGGTTGTTTTTTCTCCATATCTATACTATGTCTTTGATGTGGTCGATATCTGCATCTCCCCATAATTTTTCGATATTGTAAAAGTCTCTTGTTTCTCTCTGGAAAACATGCGCTACCACATTTCCATAATCCAACAAAATCCACTCACCGTTTTCCAATCCTTCTTTGTTGAAAGGTTTGTCTTTCAGAGTTTTAATGGTTTCGTCAATTACAGAATCTGCTATGGCTGAAACATGGGTGTTCGATGTTCCATGACAAATGATGAAATAATCACAAACAGCTGTTTCAATTTCTTTTAGATTCAAGCTCACAATCTCTTTCGCCTTGTTTTCTTGCATTCCTTCTATAATCACATTTGCAAGAATGTCGGCTGCGTCCAGCATCTTCTTTTTACTCATCTGAAATTTTACTCCGTTTTTTCGGTTCTAATTTGTTTGCAAAATAACGAATTTTATTCGTTCATTTGCTTGGTATGAATACCTTATTTGTTGGACATAATTTATTGAATTTTTCGTCTCTTTCTTCTACTAATGATTACTCTTGGGAATTGTTGTCAGATAAGTCACTTCCAGATGGAACTGTGGTCTGGACTCCATTTCAAACTCAAGGTAAAGGCCAGAGGGGTAAGTCATGGCTTGCTGAAGAAGGAAAGTCATTATCATTCAGTATTATTTTTAAGCCTAAAGTGAGTGTTTTTCAGCAATATTATTTAAACAAAGCAATTTCTTTAGGTGTATGTGAAGGTATTACATTCTTAGGGTTGAATTCGAAAATAAAGTGGCCAAATGATATTTATGTTGGTGATAAAAAGGTTGCTGGAATTCTGATAGAAAACAGTTTGAGAGGAAGCTTATTGCAAGAAAGCGTTGTAGGTGTGGGCGTCAATGTAAATCAAGATGATTTTACTAAAGATTTGCCTAATCCAGTATCTTTAAAACAAGTTTTGCAGAAAACTTTTGATATAGAATTTTTGTTGAAAGAGATCTGTTTTTACATAGAAAAAAGGTACATGCAATTTAAGGCTGGTCATTTCGAAAAGATTGATACCGATTATCATAGTGTGTTGTATCGCTATGAGGAAATACAAACTTTTCAAGTAGGGAATGAACGCTTTGAAGCTCAAATTTTAGGAGTTGATAAAACAGGTAAAATAAAACTGCTGCATGATGGAGATTTGGTAGTATATGCAATAGGTGAAGTAGATTTTATTAGTTGATTTCTTTCAACCTTTCTACTAAGATATTTAAGAAGTTGTTTATTGGTTTTTCTATCATCATTTTCATCATCATGTTCAGCTCAGCTTCAAAAAATAATTGTGCTTTGCAGTTGTCTCCATCTTCTTCTAAACTACAGTTTAAGCTGAACTCAATCTGACCACCGTCGGCTACCATAGATACATGTCTGAAAGGGGTCTTCTCACCAATTTTCAATCGAGTTGTTGGCATTCCTTTGATAGAAAAAGAGCAAGTGTCTTCGGTTGTCTCTAAGTCTTCAACTGAACTTGGCATCAATTGTTCAAAATTCTTGAAGTTACTTATGAAGTTGTAAATATCTTCTGCTGATTTATTAATAGCTACTTGCTGGCTTTCTATTCTTGTCATGATTTTATTTTTTCCAGTTCGCAGGGTCTTTACGCCAATCTTTAAGAAGGGATATATCTTTTTTCGAAATGTAACGAGTAGCCAAAGCTTGTTCAATTAAGCTATCGTAATCCCCTAAAGTAAATAATTCGCAATCGGCATTTTTAAAGTTTTGTGTTGCTGCCTCAAAACCATAAGTAAAGATGGCGCCCATTCCTTTTACATTAACACCTACATCTTTTAAAGTGTCTACAGCAGCTAAACTACTTTTTCCGCTACTGATCAAATCTTCAATAACCACAACAGATTGCCCACTTTCTACTTTTCCTTCAATGAGATTTTGACGACCGTGTCCCTTGGCAGAAGCACGCACATAAACGAAAGGTAAACCTAGTTCTTGCGCTACCAACACACCTTGTGCAATAGCTCCTGTAGCTACTCCGGCAATTACTTCAGGTTTACCGTATTTTTCTAATACGGCTTGTGCCATTTCTTGTCTGATGTAAGTTCTTACTTCAGGATGAGAAAGGGTAATTCGATTGTCGCAATAGATTGGAGAGTTCCATCCAGAAGCCCAAGTAAAGGGTTCGTTAGGTTGTAAGATTACGGCTTTGATTTGCAATAATGATTTTGCAATTTGCTGGGCGATATCTGCGTTTAAAATCATTTCGCAAATGTATGAAGTTTTTATCAACAACCTCTCATTAGTTATTGGCAAAAAAGCAGCCTTTTCTGCTCCAAATGTAATGACTTATTCGCTCAATTTTCCTTGGAGAAAAGTTATAAATCAAATGCTGCGTGGAGAAGTGTCTAGTTGTTATGTACAAGCAGCTGATATAGAACTTGCTTGGCAAGCGTTTAAACAAAACTTTACAGTGATAGAGGCTGCAGGAGGAGTGGTGATGAAAAATCAAGAAATGCTATTTATTTATCGTAATGGGAAATGGGATTTGCCGAAAGGAAAATTGGAAATCAATGAATCTATTCAGTTATGTGCAGTGCGTGAGGTGGAGGAGGAGTGCGGAATAAGCCAGTTAACTATTATAAAAGAAATAGCTACAACCTACCATACTTATCGACAAGCCGAAGAAAATATACTGAAAATAACATATTGGTTTTTGATGGACTGTACAGACGAAAGTCCTTTAACACCACAAATAGAGGAAGGTATAGAATTTGTAGAGTGGAAAAATGAACAAGCAGTACAATTAGCTTTAGAAAACACTTATCCAAATATAAAATTGGTATTGAAGAATATTTAAGTTTGGTCTTGACTTTTAAATAGTCACTCCATCTGGAACGAACTGACTGACATCTCCTCCATTTTTTACTATATCTCGTACTAAAGTAGAGCTGATGTGAGATACTTCTGGTTCGGTAATGATGAAGATGGTGTCAATATGGTTCTTCATGGATCGGTTCATTTGCGCAATGCCTTTTTCGTATTTAAAATCGCTAGAACTCCGTAGTCCTCTTAAAATGTAATTTGCACTTACTTTCTCGCAGAAATCGATAGTGAGTCCTTCGTATTTTTGAACACTTACCTTGGACTCGTCTACAAAAACTTGCTCAATCCATTTACATCTTTCCTCTAAAGAAAAGTATTCGTTTTTTTCGCTATTGGTTCCTACGGCAATAACGATTTCATCAAAGAGTGGTAATGCTCGTAACAATATCGATTCGTGTCCTTTAGTAAAGGGAGCAAAGGAGCCTGGAAAAACAGCTTTTTTAATCATGTTACAAAGAAACTAAAGTTTACGCGACCGTACTGTCTATTTTCTTGAAAATTATGGTGCTCGGAAAAATCCAAATAACTCTCATGTTCTACGACCAATATACCATTTGGTTTCAAAAGTTCATTTTCAAATACTAATGTAGGTATGTTATTTATACCATTCATTTGGTAAGGGGGGTCGGCAAAGATGAAGGTATACTGTTCCTTACACTTCTTTAAAAAACGAATTGCTTCTGAACGAATTACTCGATTATTAAACTGCAATTCTTTGTTCATTCGTTTGATGAACTGTATACATTGAAAATTCACATCTACAGAGGTGATTTTTTCGCATCCTCTAGAAGCAAATTCGTATCCAATATTACCAGTTCCAGCAAAGAGCTCTAAAAGTTCGCAATATTCAAAATCTATTCGGTTATTCAAGATGTTAAATAGGCTTTCTTTAGCAAAATCGGTTGTTGGTCGAACCGGTAAATTTTTTGGTGCAATGATGTTTTTTCCTTTATATTTTCCGCTAATTATACGCACAAGTGTTGGTGTAAAAGCGAATAGTAAAAATGCTCTGGAATCTGATTGATGACAGGGCTTAGCTGTACATTTTCATTACGCTTGATAAAGCGAATGTTTCGGATGTATTTGTAAGCTAAATCGTATATATCTGATGGTTTATCAATTTCTCCTAAAAGGCAGCAGTCAATTTCATCAGGGTTCAATTCCAATTGTTCGCATACAAATAGGGTGTAGTAAATAAAATCTTCAGCCGATTGATGCTTAAAGGTGTTGAAAAGCTGTAATCCTTTTTCGTTGCAAACTAGTATATCTATACTCTTTTTTTGTATGTGAATATAGATTTGAGGGGTGTTCGATTTTTGTTGTAGAATACTATCAATCAAAGTACTTCCGTAGTGCCTAATGGTTGCCTTTGGGAAAAACGTATTGATAAGCTCTTGCTCTGGAACAGTTATACCATACACTTGAAATGCTTCTATTTGCTTTAGTCTGTCTGAAACAGCTTCTAGCTTTTCGCTTCGATTATGATTGAACTGCAGGTAGTTTTTCTGTTCTTTTGTGTCAAAAATACTAGCAGGTATCAATGTGTGTTTTCTAGCTGTAATATTGATTTGTATAGAAGCATACTTTTTATTGATCCACTCATGATTTTTAAGTGTTTCTTCTAATTGTGAGAGCGCATGGTGGTAGCTTTCAATCGCTAGAATTATATTGTCTTTTCGGATGCAAAAAGAAAATCCATTCAGCCCTAACTGAATGGATAAATGATATTGTTCGTTGGCGTTTTGTTGTAAAGCCGCCAAATCAAATAAAGAATGGGTTGTATTACTCACCCCAATTTCCATTGATTGATGCTTCCGCCATAGATCCAACGCGTATAATGTCTTCTAAATCGATGCCTTTATTATTAGCATCAATTCCTTTTAAGAAAGTAGCATAAGTTGTAGATACCTCAAATACTTGAACAATTACTTTTCCTTTTTCAATGTTCCCTGCTTCAATGCTAAATTGTTCTCCTTCAGAGAATGGAACTTCAGATAATTTGCTTAAATCAAAAGCAAAACGTTTGTCACGAGTTTTTAAGTATTCAACGCTAAAAATGCTTTTGCCTGCAGACACAAAAACAGTATCTCTACTGATGATTCCTGCCTCTAAAGCTTGCTCTTCTGATAATGAATCTGGCGTTTCTCCAATTGCATTAATCAAGGCAATAGAATCGTTTTCAACGAAATCTAGCAAAGTGTTGAAATTGTCAGCGTAGACCCTGTATTTGTCTTTGTAAGCAACTTGTGCTGTGCGGATGTCTTTTAAACTTTGTACAACTGCCGATTTTCTGTAATTGGATTCTTCTTGAAATTCTTCTAAGCTAATAGGACTTCTGTACACAAACCAAGCCAAAATGATAATAACTGGCCAAAGAATTAAGCGAATTGTCTTTTGATTCATCTTTTTCAGAATAAATGTTAACAATCGCAAATCTACCAATTTTTTTGGTGATAAAATGATAATTTAGCTGCTTCCTAAAATTGAATATGCTGACTAAAAAACTCTACGATTTATTGCTAAAAAATTTTGCTTTTGAGCCCACTACACAACAGTACAAGGTGATTGATCAGCTATCGGAATATGTGATAGATAGTTCGGCTCGAGGTTTATTTTTATTGAAAGGATTCGCTGGAACTGGAAAAACAACTTTGGTCAGTGCTTTAGTAAAAAGCTTATCTCCAGTGGGAAAAAAGGTGGTTTTATTGTCGCCAACGGGCAGAGCGGCTAAAGTGTTGTCCTCTTATTCAGGTAAAAAAGCCTTGACCATCCACAAGAAAATTTATTGGATGAAGACCAATTCCAAAGGGAATACTTATGTGACTTTGCAAAAGAACAAGCATAGCAATACTGTTTTTGTAGTAGACGAGGCTTCTATGATACCAGATATTTCTGATAAAGGTTTTGGTGGTCGTTCGTTGCTAGACGATTTGATAGAGTATGTGTATGATGGTATCAACTGTAAGCTGATTTTAATTGGAGATACAGCACAGCTTCCTCCTGTTCATTTGGATGTAAGCCCGGCTTTGGATGAAAATGTATTAGCTGTTACCTACAAGCGTGATGTGTATATCGCAGAGCTTACACAAGTGGTGCGTCAGAAATCCGATTCTTTGATTTTGGAAAATGCTACTCGATTAAGAGAACAAATTGCTCGTGAGAGTAAAGTAACTCCTACTTTTTTTTGTAATCATGAAGTGGTTCACTTGCAAAGCGGAATGGACCTGCAAGACGCCTTGGAAGATTGTTATAGCCAAAGTGGTGTAGAGGATACGATTGTGATTTGTCGCTCTAATAAAAGAGCAAACTTGTATAGTCAACAAATCAGAGCAAAAATTCGATGGAAAGAGGATGAGGTCTCAGTGGGAGATTATTTGATGGTGGTACGCAACAATTACTTTTGGCTACCGGAAGAAAGTAAAGCCGGATTTCTTGCCAATGGAGATACCGTAGAGGTTTTGCGTATTTATGAAGTCAATGAGTTGTATAACCATCGCTTTGCTCGTTTATCCGTTCGTCTGGTAGATTATCCCGATGAGGAAAATTTAGAGGTGATAGTTTTGTTAGAAACGCTTAATTCCGAAACTCCTGCTATGACTTACGAGCAATACAAAGCACTTTATGCTGCAGTAGAGGAAGATTATAAAGATATACCACACAAGCATCAACGCAATAAAGAGATTAAGCAAAATCCTTATTTCAACGCTTTACAAGTGAAGTTTGCTTATGCGGTTACTTGTCATAAATCACAAGGAGGGCAGTGGAAAAATGTATTTGTGGAACAAGGTTATTTTACACCAGATATGTTGGGAAAGGAGTACTTAAGATGGCTCTATACAGCTATGACTCGTGCTACTAAAAAGTTGTATCTTGTTAATTTTAAAGACGATTTTTTCAGATGAGAAAGTTAACAGCATCATTCTTTTTGTGGTTGCAGGGATGGAAAGTAGTAGGAGAAATTCCTCAAATAAAAAAGTATGTTATAATTGCGGCGCCCCATACCTCTAATTGGGATTTTGTAATTGGTCGTTCATTTGGGTATATGTTGGGTATTGAAGCGAAATACCTTGGAAAAAGCCAGTTGTTTAAACCGCCTTTCGGATGGTTTTTTAGATTGACTGGAGGTATACCGGTTGATCGAAAGAAACACAATAGCCTTGTAACTTTTACTGCTGAGCTGTTTAATCAGAGTGAAGAATTGGTAGTAGGAATTGCACCAGAAGGAACGCGTAAAAGAGTAGAAAAATGGAAACAAGGGTTTTATCATATAGCGGTAGGAGCTAATGTTCCAATTGTGTTGTCTTTTATGGACTACAAAAGAAAGGAAGCAGGTGTTGGGAAAATACTTTACCCGTCAGGAGATATAGAAAAAGATATGGCTGTTATAGAGGAGTTTTATCAAAGTGTTACACCTAGGATTCCTGAGTATTACAATCCAAAAATTTATTAAAAAAAAGCCCTAAATCAGGGCTTTTTGTTTGATTAACAATCAAATCAATTATAAAGCGTTTATCGCATTTTGTATATCTGTAGATGTGACGGGCCCCATCATATCCATAGAGGAAATAATCTCGTAATGACCATTCAGGATCGTTGCGTTTACAATTGCGTAATAAAAACTTCCATTAATTTCTGAGATTACAATAAAGCTGATGTTTTGTCCGATAGGAGTAGCATAGCTCCAGCCTCCTAAATCAAAAACACCATCTTCATCATAATCATATAGAGAAGCAACTGAGTTTAAATTACTGTAGTAGATAAAAACAGCTGAATTGGTGCCATTGAAACTATCAGGTAATTCTACTTGTACTCCTGTCAATGGATCACCTGTTCCGTAGAAAATGTCGCAGTTAATCCATCCAATAGAATCAATTGTAAAGTCAAAAGTGAACAGTCCACCACCATTTGGATTCCAATTGGTAGTATCGGCTGTATTTGTAGTAACTGTGTCGGTATCATCTAACTCCCATCCGAACCTACCATTATTGTCTTCACTTCCTGTAAAGTAGTCCATTGCAATGTAATTATCGCTTGGAACACTTACTTGTATAGGTGCGTTGTCGTTAATACTTAGCTGATTGCCTCCTTGCGATACATTTACATATACAATACCTCCAGAAATTAAAAGTTGTCCATCTGTAGTGGTTGTTGGACGATTCCATAAAAGCATTTCTTTATTGCTTTGTGTTTCTATCATTTCAATTTCAATAAGCCCAGAAACTGTATAACCATTCATGTCCTCGAATGTATTTGCATTAAAGAAAAGAGTTGTTCCATTAATGCCTGTTACCATATAATCCGTAGAAGGATTGATAGTAAAAGTTTGTATTTCACTTTCTAAATTATTATCAAAGAATGTGCTTATGCTGCTTGTTGGTGTTGGATTGTTAATAGGAGGAAGTACAATAACATCTGGGTCCTTTTTTTTGCAAGCAAATAGTACAACTGAAATAATGAGCAATGTTCCGAAAAGTAGTTTGATTGTTTTCATCTTTTTATAAGATATAATTGCATAGTAAATGTAGTGGAGTAATTTATTAAAAGCAAGTTTTTTAAAACTAATCTAGAGGTATTCAAATAGAAAAAAGCCCTGTCTCTATTTCAGAAACAAGGCTTCAAATATCTTACATATTCAGCCTATAGGTTATCTATAATATTGTTTAAGGTTGTGCTTGGTCGCATGACAGCGAATGTAGCAGATTCATTAGGGAAATAGTACCCTTCAATATTTTCTGCTTTTCCTTGCGCATTGTTCAATTCCTCTAAAATGGTTGTTTCTTTTGCTTCCAATTGTGAAGCAATATCTCCAAAGGCAGTTTGTAGTTCTGTGTCAGTCGTTTGATTAGCTAACTCTTTTGCCCAGTACATAGCTAGGAAGAAATGAGATCCTCTGTTGTCTAACTGTCCTACTTTTCTTTGAGGAGACTTTCCGTTTTTCAATAAAGATTCAATAGCACTATCTAAAGTAGTAGCTAATACTTGCGCTTTTGTGTTGTTGTTAATTTCGGCTAAGTGTTCTAAGGAAACAACCAATGCCAAGAATTCACCTAAAGAATCCCATCTTAAGTGACCTTCCCCTAACAATTGTTGCACATGTTTTGGAGCAGAACCACCTGCGCCTGTCTCAAACAATCCTCCACCGTTCATCAAAGGAACGATAGATAGCATCTTGGCAGAAGTTCCTAATTCAAGAATAGGAAATAAATCCGTTAAGTAATCTCTCAATACATTTCCTGTTACAGAAATGGTGTTTTCTCCATTTTTCACTCTTTCTAAAGTGAATAGTGTAGCTTCGTAAGGTGCCATTATTTGGATATCTAATCCAGCAGTGTCATGATTTTGTAAATAGGTGTTTACTTTTTGAATCAATTCAGCATCATGCGCACGATTTTCATTCAGCCAAAAGATTGCTGGCCAGCCAGTCGCTTTTGCTCTGTTAACTGCTAGCTTCACCCAATCTTTAATAGGTTCGTCTTTGGTTTGGCACATTCTCCAAATATCACCTTTCTCTACTGTGTGTTCAATTAAAACAGTTCCAGCAGCATCTGTTACTTTTACTATTCCCGCAGTAGGGATTTCAAAAGTTTTATCGTGAGAGCCATACTCTTCTGCTTTTTGGGCCATCAAACCAACATTTGGAACTGTCCCCATTGTTGTTGGGTCAAACGCACCATTTTTTTTACAGAAATCAATGGTTGCGCTATAAACACTAGCATAAGAGCTGTCTGGAATAATTGCTTTTGTATCCTCTGTTTGATTATCTTCATTCCACATCTGTCCAGAGGTTCTAATCATAGCTGGCATGGATGCATCAATAATAACATCAGAAGGAACATGGAGATTGGTAATTCCTCTTTCAGAATCAACCATTGCCAAACTAGCATTATTAGCTAAAGTTGCTTTAATATCCGCTTCAATTTCTGCTTTTTTACTTGCAGTAAGTGATGGTAATTTATCAATTAAGTTCCCAAATCCGTTTCTAAAATCTACACCTATTTCACTGAAAATGTCTTGGTGTTTTGTAATTAAATCTTTGAAGAAAACGCTTACGGCATGACCAAAAATTATTGGGTCAGAAACCTTCATCATGGTTGCTTTCATGTGTAAAGAGAGTAAGATTCCTTGCTTTTTAGCATCCATAATCTCTCTTTCTAAAAAGGCTAAAAGTGCTTTTTTAGACATCACTGTTGCATCAATAATTTCTTTGGCTAATAAAGATACTTTTTCTTTAAGTGTAGTAATGCTTCCATCATCAGCAAAAAGCTCAATCTTTACATTCGTAGCGCTAACAACACAAGTAGACTTTTCGTTATGGTGAAAATCACCTGCATCCATAGTTGCAACATGCGATTTTGAATCAGCACTCCAAACACCCATAGAATGTGGATTTTCTTTGGCGTAATTCTTTACTGCTTTAGGAGCTCTTCTGTCAGAATTTCCTTCTCTAAGCACAGGGTTTACTGCCGATCCTTTGACCTTATCATAACGAGCTTTGATGTTTTCTTCTTTGTCATTAGCAGGTGTTTCAGGATAGTTTGGAACAGCGTATCCTTTGTTCTGTAACTCCTTAATTGTAGCTGTAAGTTGTGGTATAGAAGCGCTAATATTTGGTAGTTTAATGATATTAGCTTGTGGTGTTTTTACCATTTCTCCTAATTCTTCTAGAGCATCACTCACCCTTTGTTTTTCTTTTAAGTATTCTGGAAATACAGCCAAAACTCTAGCGGATAATGAAATGTCTTTAGTTTCAATTTCAACCCCAGCTTTAGCTACAAAACGCTCTACGATTGGCAACAAAGAATGTGTTGCTAAAAATGGAGCTTCATCTGTTATGGTGTAAGTTATTTTTGATTTTTGATTACTCATTTTATGTCTTTTGTCTCTGAAATGTCAGCTGGCAAAGCTATCAATTAGTAGCCAAAAATATCTTCTAAGGTCAAGAATTTTACTTCACCATATTCTTTCAGAGCATCCATGTCTAATTCTTGCTTGTTTCCCAACACCAAAATGGTGTATTCGTTTCCACTTATATGCTCGTTATGGAAGGCTTGTAAATCATCCATTGTAAAGTTACTTACATTGTTGTATACATCTTCTCGAACATCTTTTTCAACACCTAATCTCTTGGCAGATTCGTAACTAAAAAGCACTCTGTCTTTAGTAATTCGCTCTGTTCTGATTTTTTGAACAATTGCATCTTGTGCATTCTCCATATTTGAATTCGCAGCTGGAAGCTCGCTTAGCAGCTCATTCATTCCAATCATAGCTTCTTTTAGTTTGTCGGCTTGTGTTCCGATGTAAGCCATTACGTAGTGTGACTTGTCGGCAGTTCTTGGTGAACTGTACGTACTATATACAGAATAGGCCAATGCTTTTGATTCTCTTAATGTTTGGAATACAATGCTTCCCATGCTTCCGCCAAAATACTCGTTGTGTAGACGAATCAATGGCATTTTAGTAGCATTGTAAGATGCTCCTTTTGCAACCATTAATATTTCTGCTTGCTTCATGTCGTAGTCAACCACATAAACAGAGGTATTATTAATATCTAACTCTGCGTAATCTCCCCCTTCAGGAATCTTTTTTAATTCTTTAGGTAGTTGATGTAATTCTGATAAAGCGCTGGTGGCTTCATCTACAGATAGTGGTCCGTAGTACAACACACGGTGTTCGTAAGAAGTTAAGTTGCGGATAATTTCTAGTAACTCATCAGCTGTTGTTGCCATTAGTTCCTCTGCAGAAATTTGATTGGTAAACGGATTTTCTGCACCATACTTAGCAAAATTAGCCATACCAGAGTATAAAATGGTTTGTTTATTAAGTTTAGCATCTTCGCGCTTTTTCAAAACATCTAATTTCAAGTTTTCTAAAGCTGCATCATTAGCAACTGCATTGGCTAATAAGTTTTCGAATAACTCAACTGAAGCATTAAAATTGTCGTTTAAACCTGTTAGTGTAATATAGGTTTGCTCATTTTGACTGTTAACGGATACTTCACAACCAAGTTTATAAAATTCCTCTTGTTTTTGTGTTGGAGAAATTTCATCTGTTCCTAGGTATTTTAGGTAATCCACAGCTAAGCCTAGTTTAGGATTGTGATTTTTACCCATATCTGTTATGTAGTATAGTTTAAAACGATCGTTTTCTGTGTTTGTTTTATGAAGTAATTCCACTCCACAATTGCTGCGTGCAATGTCTTTTTCGAAGTTAATGAAGTCTGGTTCAATTTCTGCAACATCTGTTTCTAATATTGTGATTAAGAAATCGGATTGTGCTTCTCTATTTACTTCTACAGGTGTAATGGCCGGCTTTGTTACTTTTCTTACTGTTTTGTCTTCACCCGAGTTTTTAAGAACCATTACATAATTATCTTGGTAGTATTTGTTGGCAACCTCTATTACTTCTTCTTTGGTAATGCTTTCTAACACTTCAAATTCTTTGATGTATTCTTTCCACTCAATATCTAGTATAAATGATTGTACAAATTCATTTGCACGGCTAGAGTTAGCCTCTAACTTTTTAATTTTTTCTAGCTTCATATCGCTAATAATGGCTGGTAACAACCAATCAGGGAAAAGTCCATTCTTTACTTTTTCTACTTCAGTCAAAAGCAAGTCTTTAACTTCATCTAGACTTTGTCCTTCCTTTGGTATTCCATATAAAATATGTGTACTATAATCTTTTAGTGTATAAGGGAAACAACTTGCATTTAACACTTTTTGTTGTTGATTTAGATTTAGGTCAACAAGGCCTGCTTGACTGTTACTTAATACCATATCAATTAGACGCATTACTTGTGTTTCACGTTTTTCAATACCTGGGAATCGAAAGGCTAGGTATACTCGCTCTACATCTGGTCCATATACCTCTTTGATAATTGGAGATGTGATTGGTTCTTCAACGCCAGGAGTAAATTCAGGATCATCTTTTCTTTCAAAAGAGCCAAATTTTTCATTGATCCAAACAATTACTTGGTCAGGATCAAAATCTCCAGAAAGACAAATGGCCATATTATTTGGTACATAGTATTTGTTGAAGTATTTTCTAATTTCTGTCAATGAAGGATTTTTTAAGTGCTCAACTGTACCAATTGTTGTTTGCGTTCCGTAAGTGTGTTTTTGAAACAATCCTGAAAGCATAGCTTCAAACATTTTTCTTCCATCATTATCTAAACCTCTGTTCTTTTCTTCATAAACCGCTTCTAATTCTGTGTGAAACAAGCGGAAGACAGGATTGCGGAAACGTTCCGACTCAATAGATAACCACTTTTCTAGTTGATTAGAAGGTATATCGTTTACATACACGGTGCTTTCTGCAGAAGTATAAGCGTTTGTTCCTTTTGCTCCAATACCAGAAACCATTTTATCATATTCGTTGGCTATAGCAAATTTTGCTGCCTCTCCAGAAACAGAGTCAATTTGCGCATATACACGATTTCTATTTTCCTCATCATCCATGTCGATAGTACGGTACTCTTCATAAAGCGCTTCAATCTTATCAATCAATACTTTCTCTTTTTCAAAATTTAGAGAGCCGTATTTATCAGTTCCTTTGAATAGCATGTGCTCTAGATAGTGTGCTAATCCTGTAGCATCTGCTGGATCATTTTTACTACCAGCCCTTACAGCAATATAAGTTTGCACACGGGGGGCATCTTTGTATACGGATAAATACACTTTCAGACCATTTTCTAAGGTGTATATTCTTGCATTTAGTGGGTCGTTAGCAAAGCTTTCGTAATTATTTTCAATCTTGCTCATTTCCTCGTTTACATTGTATCCTATTACTGCCAAAACAGCAATGATAAGGATGTAGGTTAATTTTGTTTTCATAATTGTTTAGTAATCTAGTTCTAAACCGAATTGATCCTTCATTTCTAATAATGTTGGATTTTTTTCGGCCATTTCTTTAAATTTATCTTCTGGAGTGTATGCTTTAATTTCTTGTTTTTCTAACTCTCTTATAATGATATTTATTTGAATGCTGTTGTTAATTAAGCTCTTTTTTAAATAACTGAGAATGTTCGATTTCTCTTCGTTTAACACTTCTTCTTGCACTTTATTGTTGAGAGTTAACTCCAAAACAAAGTCATCACTGATAATTGGAGTTTTTTCTTTTAAGATAGAGGATAGGTTATGTTTCCCTTCTAATCCTATTTTTGTGGCGAAGTTTTTCCAGCTAGCTTCTAAATCCTTTTGTGTAAAGGGTGTTTCTACGCGCTCTTCTTGAACTTCTTTTTCTTTCTGTTTTTTATCGTTATTAAAATTATCTAAATCGATAGAAATAGTTCTTTTTTTAGTCGGTCTTTCTTTTAAGCTAACAACCGATTTCAATACTTTGTCATCATTGGATGGAGGCGTTTGTTTATGTTCCTCTTTTTTAACTTCTTCTAATAAAGAGTTGTTTGTGCTTTCGTTTATAGTCTTTTTGGTTTCATTTGATGGTTGAGGTTTGATTACGAAAGTTTTTTTTTCACCTGAAGTGGTTTCGTTAGTTCCGTCCAGACCGCATAACTGCATCAATGTGATTTCTACAAGCAGTCGTTTATTCTTACTAATCTTGTATTGTATGTCAGCCTTATTACAAAGCTCTAAGGCTTGTAATAAAAGTGTTTGTGAACAAGTAGTTGCCTGAGCTCGATATTTTTCTTTGATGTTTTTGCCTACTTCTAATAGAGAAAGCGTTGCGGGATCTTGACAAACCAAAAGATTTCTAAAATGCTCTCCTAATCCGTTGATGAAATTATGTCCTTCAAAACCATTTTTTAGAATTTCGTTGAACAAATTTAAAGATTCAGGAATATTGTTTGCTAATACAGAATCGGTTACTTTAAAAAAATATTCGCAATCTAGGATGTTGAGATTTTCAATGACCGAATTATAATTCATTTCGCTACCGCAAAAACTAACAATTTGATCAAAAATCGAAAGCGCATCTCTTAAAGCTCCGTCTGCTTTTTGTGCAATGATGTGTAAAGCATCATGCTCTGCATTAACCCCTTCTTTTTTTGCAACAAAATCTAAGTGCTTAACAATGTCCTCTAATTGTATTCTTTTGAAATCAAAAATCTGACAACGCGATAATATTGTTGGGATGATTTTGTATTTTTCTGTGGTGGCTAAAATGAAAATAGCATGCGCAGGCGGTTCTTCTAGTGTTTTCAAAAAAGCGTTAAAAGCTCCTTGAGAAAGCATGTGAACCTCATCTATAATGTAGATATTGTATTGACCGATTTGAGGTACGAAACGCACCTGGTCTACTAAGTCGCGAATCTTATCTACACCGTTATTGGAAGCTGCATCTAATTCGTGAATGTTAAATGATAAATTTTCGTTAAAACCATTACAAGAATCACAGCTATTACAGGCTTCTATATTTTCAGTGATGTTTTGACAGTTTATAGTCTTTGCAAGAATTCTTGCACAAGTAGTTTTACCCACACCTCTTGGTCCACAAAATAAAAACGCTTGTGCTAAATGATTGTTTTTGATAGCATTTTTAAGCGTATTTGTAATAGATGGTTGTCCTATTACATTTTCGAATGTAGAGGGGCGGTATTTACGTGCTGAAACAATGAAGTTTTCCATCAGTCAAAATGAGGGTAACAAATATAGCATAATGTTTGAATTTTAACCCGAGTGAAAACAAAAGAAATATGCTTGTAGTATAAAAATTGTTTTACTACTTTTGCAACCCCTTTTTAATAAGGGAACAATTTTAAACCAATTTATTAAGTTATGAACCATTACGAGACCGTTTTCATTATGAATCCCGTCTTATCTGAAGAGCAGATGAGGGAAACGGTTCAAAAGTTCACGAAACTTTTGAAAGACAGTAAGGCAAAGATTATTGCCGAGGAAAACTGGGGCCTTAAAAAGATGGCCTATAGTATCCAAAAGAAAAAAACAGGCTTTTACTACCTGATCCAATTTACTACAGACAACATAGAGTTGATCAACAACTTGGAATTAGCATATAAGCGTGAAGAACGTGTTATGCGTTGGTTAACTGTAAAGTTAGACAAGCATGCGATCACTTACGCTGAATCAAGAAGAAAGAGGTTGAACACTAAAAAACAGGAGGCATAATCATGGCAGAAAACGTAAGATACTTAGCACCTGTTGATGTAGACAACAAAAACAGAAAAAAATATTGCCGCTTCAAAAAAGCAGGCATTAAATACATCGACTATAAAGACCCAGATTTCTTGATGCGTTTTGTAAACGAGCAAGGAAAGATTTTACCAAGAAGATTAACAGGAACTTCTTTGAAGTATCAAAGAAAAGTTTCTCAAGCTATTAAACGTTGTCGTCATTTGGCTTTAATGCCATATGTTGGTGATATGTTAAAATAAGGAGGGCCCAAATTATGGAATTAATATTATTGCAGGACGTAGAAAAATTAGGGTTCAAAGATGAGATTGTAACTGTAAAGAATGGTTTCGGTCGTAACTTTTTGATTCCTCAAGGAAAAGCAGTCTTGGCTACTGCAGCAGCTCGAAAGGTTTTAGCTGAAAATTTACGCCAAAGAGCTAAAAAAGAAGATAAAATTATTGCTGATGCCAATACAAAAGCCGAAGCTATCAACAGTATGACTGTAAAGATTGCAGCTAAAACAATTGAAGGCGGTAAGCAATTGTTTGGTTCTATCACATCTAACCACTTAGCAGATGAACTTGAAAAAATGGGTCATCAAGTGGATAGGAAATTCATTAAGCTAAACAATATCAAGTCAGTTGGTGTCTATGATGCTGAGATTCGTTTGCACCGTGAGGTAAAAGCGAGTTTAACTGTTGAAGTTGTTGCAGCTTAATAAAATCTATTATAAATAGGTTTTGGTTAGAACAAGAGTTCACGAAAGTGGGCTCTTGTTGTTTTATTCATAGCGTAAAGCTTCAATAGGATCTAGTTTTGCTGCTTTAGCTGCGGGGAAAATGCCGGAAATTAACCCTACTAATATACAGAGTGCTATTCCTGATAGAATCCATAGCCATGGAATAATAAATGAACCCCCTGTAAATAAAGAAGTGATATTTCCTACAGCTACTCCTAATATAATGCCAACAATACCTCCAAGCTGACAAATTACAACAGCCTCTATTAAAAACTGATTTCTAATAACAGCTGAAGTTGCTCCTAGTGCTTTTCGTGTGCCTATTTCTTTAGTTCGTTCTGTAACCGATACTAGCATAATATTCATGAGTCCAATAGCAGCGCCAAATAAAGTGATGATGCCGATAAGTGTAGCGGCAATGGTAACATATTTAATGTTGTCAATTAACATTTGAGCTAGATTGTCACTTCTTATAATTTCAAAATTATCTTCTTCAATTGGTTTAAGGCCTCTAACTGCTCGCATTTCAGATATAGCTTCTCCAATTTTACTATCTAACTCTTCGGGTCCATCTGCTAAACAGCTAATAGTGTAAGATTGATTGGGATAGCTGAAGTATTGCCTAGAGTTGATGATAGGGATGAGGCAGTTTTTGTCGCCACCAAAGCCCATACTTGACCCTTTTTTTTCTAGTATTCCAATTACTTTGTATTTGTTGCTGCCTACGGTAATCGCTTCTCCAATAGCATTGTTGAGTCCGAAAACGATATTCTTGACTTCTTCTCCAATGATGATTACATGTCTACCATAGTTGATTTCATCAATAGAGAAGTTTCTTCCCTCAGCTATTTTGTATCCAGATGTAATTAGATAGTTTTCGTCAGTGCCTGTTATACTTATGTTTGGGTCAGTTTTTTTGCTTTCGAATTTAATAGTGGCAACACTGCTGGCGAATGTAGAAACAGAAGTGTTCGCAGAGCTGTTGAATCGTTCTTTGAATTTAACTGCATCAGCATATTTAATAGAGGGAAAGCTTTTGGGTTTTGCTCCTCTTTTTCCAGCACGTAACTTCATTCCTTTATTGCGGATATTGAAGGTATTAGCCCCCATGCTTGTGAAGTTGTCGTTGATGGAGTACTTAATAGAATCGATGGCGGTCAAAATACCTACCAAGGCGGTGATCCCAATGGCAATAATAAAGATAGTTAAAACAGTTCTTAGTAAATTGCTTTTAACAGATTGTAAAGCAATTTTTATATTTTCTAACATCAGTTTCATGCAGCAGCAATATACAAATTATCAGCTTGGTTTACTCGGTTAAATTGCGTATTTTCGCGAACCTAAATTCAATACTAATAACGTGTTAAAATCAATTTTATGGCATTTGATATTGAGATGATAAAACAAGTGTATGCTAATTTCCCTGTGCGTATTGAGGAGGCACGAGCGGCAGTTGGCAAACCACTAACATTGTCAGAAAAGATTTTATATGCTCACTTATGGAGTGGTAAAGCAAATAAAGCTTTTCAAAGAGGAGTAGATTATGTAGATTTTGGTCCTGACCGTGTAGCTATGCAAGATGCTACAGCGCAAATGGCTTTGTTGCAGTTTATGCAAGCGGGTAAGGACAAAGTAGCAGTGCCTTCTACTGCACATGCTGATCACTTGATTCAAGCAAAAATTGGTGCAGATAAAGATTTGCAAGAAAGTTTGAATGTTAATAATGAGGTATTTAACTTCTTAAGTTCTGTTTGTAATAAATATGGTATTGGCTTTTGGAAGCCAGGAGCAGGTATTATTCACCAAGTAGTATTGGAGAATTATGCTTTTCCTGGAGGTATGATGATTGGAACCGATTCTCATACGGTAAATGCCGGTGGTTTAGGAATGGTTGCCATAGGTGTTGGTGGTGCTGATGCAGTTGATGTAATGGCAGGAATGCCTTGGGAATTGAAATTTCCGAAATTGATTGGTGTTAAGCTAACTGGAAAGCTAAATGGATGGACTGCTCCTAAAGATGTAATCTTAAAAGTTGCGGGTATCCTTACCGTAAAAGGTGGTACAGGTTGTATTGTAGAGTACTTTGGAGAAGGAGCGGAAGCACTTTCTTGTACAGGCAAAGGAACTATCTGTAATATGGGTGCTGAAATTGGTGCTACTACTTCAACTTTTGGTTATGATGAGAGTATGGAGCGTTATTTACGCGCTACAGGTCGTGATGATGTGGCTAATGCAGCAAATGCAGTAAAAGAACACTTGACAGGCGATGCAGAGGTTTATGCTAATCCAGAAAAATATTTCGATCAGGTTATTGAAATAAATCTTTCGGAATTAACACCACATCTAAATGGACCATTTACACCAGATTTAGCAACACCTGTTGCTGAAATGAAGGACAAAGCAGTTGCAAACGATTGGCCATTAGATGTAGAATGGGCTTTGATAGGTTCATGTACCAACTCTTCTTACGAAGATTTAACGCGTGCTGCTTCTATTGTAGAAGATGCTGTAAGTAAGGGAGTGAAGCCGAAAGCAATTTTGGGTATCAATCCGGGTTCGGAACAGGTGCGATACACAGCTGAGCGTGATGGTTTGTTAGATACTTTCAAGAAGTTTGAATCGACAAGAATTTTTACTAACGCGTGTGGTCCGTGTATTGGACAGTGGGATAGAGAAGGTGCAGAAAAACAAGAAAAGAACTCTATTGTTCACTCTTTTAATAGAAACTTTGCTAAGCGTGCGGACGGTAATCCAAACACACACGCTTTTGTAGCTTCACCAGAAATGGTAGCTGCAGTAGCAATTTCTGGTCGTTTAGATTTTAATCCAATCACTGACTACTTAACAAATGTCAATGGTGAATCAGTAATGTTGGCCGAGCCAACAGGAATGGAGTTGCCCGCAAGTGGCTTTGCAGTAGAAGATAATGGGTATCAAGCCCCAGCTTCTAATGGTAGTGGTATAGAAGTAGTGGTAAAAGAAGACTCTAACAGATTACAGTTATTAACACCATTTACTGCTTGGGACGGACAAAATATCAATGGTGCGAAGTTGTTGATTAAAGCAGCAGGAAAATGTACTACGGATCACATCTCTATGGCAGGGCCATGGTTGCGTTTCCGTGGGCACTTAGATAATATTTCTAACAACTGTTTGATTGGTGCAGTGAACGCATTTGGTGGAGCAACTAATTCAGTAGTCAACCAATTGGATGGTAGCACGGATGAGGTGCCTAATGTAGCAAGAGCATACAAAGCGGCAGGTGTTCCTTCTATAGTTGTGGGTGACCATAACTATGGTGAGGGTTCTTCTCGTGAGCATGCAGCTATGGAGCCAAGACATTTGGGTGTACGAGCGGTAATCGTTAAATCTTTTGCGCGTATTCACGAAACGAATTTAAAGAAACAAGGTATGTTAGGATTAACATTTGCTAATGAAGCAGATTACGATCTTATTAAAGAAGATGATACCTTCAATTTTTTAGATTTAGCAGACTTTGCACCAGGAAAGCAACTAACTTTAGAGTTAGTACATGCAGATGGTAGCACAGATTCAGTTATCTTAAACCATACTTACAATGCACAGCAAATTGATTGGTTTAAAGCCGGTTCTGCTCTAAACTTAATTAGAGAACAAAATGCTTAATTGATATTAGAATGCAATTTAAAAAGCCTCGCTATTCAGCTGGGCTTTTTTTATCTCCATATTTTTTTAGCACGGAATCAGAAATCTAAAAACTGCTAGTACGTTCATTTAATTGTATTTTAGAAGCCATGAATCAAGTAGATAGAAAACGTATTATATGGGCTTGGGCAATGTATGATTTTGCTAATTCTGCATTTACAACCTTGGTGGTTACCTTTATTTATGGAGCATATTTTACGAAAGTTATTGCTCCTGATGAAGTAGTAGGAACCAAATGGTGGTCTTGGGCAATAGCTGTAACTGCGATAATCGTATCTGTTTCATCACCTGTTTTAGGTGCTTTGTCCGATTTAGGAGGATATAGAAAACGGATCATGATGTTAAGTACTTGGTTTTGTGTAGCTGCTACTGCCTTTCTCTTTTTTCCTGAGCAAGGACAAGTATTTTCTGCTTTGATTTTATTTGTAATAGCCAATGTTTCCTTTGAGTTTGGAACCGTATTTTGTAATGCTTATTTACCTGAATTAGTTTCTAAAGAACACATAGGAAGAGCTTCTGGTTTTGCTTGGGCATTAGGCTATATTGGTGGTTTGTTGGCATTAGGAATAGCGCTAGTATTGTTAGTGCAACCAGAGATTCCGATTTTTGGATTCTCTACTGAAAAAGGAGAAAATATAAGAGCTACCAATTTATTAGTAGCACTTTGGTTTTTAGTTTTTAGTATTCCTACATTTATTTGGGTGCAAGATAAAAGACCTGAAAAAGGAAAGTTTAAGGAAAGTGTTGCAGCTTCTTTTAAGCGTTTGTTTCATACATTCCAAGATTTAAAAAATTATAGAACAGTAGCTCACTTTTTATTAGCTCGTTTAGTTTATAATGATGCTTTGGTAACTATCTTTGCTTTTGGCGGGATATATGCTACAGGGGTAATTGGTTTTAACTTTGAGGAAATCATGATTTTAGGAATTGTGTTGAATATTACAGCTGGAATGGGTGCCTTCTTGATGGGGTATCTAGATGACAGTAAAGGCAGTCAAAAAATAGTACAATGGAGTATTCTTTTTTTATCCTTTGCATGTTTTCTTGGGTTTGCAGCACCAATTATTCCAAATTGGTTTGCAGAGGTTTCTTGGTTAACGTCCAAACTTATTTTTTGGATTGCAGCTATTTTGATTGGTTTCTTTTCAGGCCCTAATCAATCTGCAAGCCGATCATTGATGGCACATTATACACCAGCTGAAAAGCGCAATGAGTTTTTCGGTTTTTATGCGTTTTCAGGAAAAGCAACTTCTTTTGTAGGTCCTCTTTTGTTTGGTTGGGTAACAGCAATGTTTGGTACACAGCAAGCAGGAATTCTAGTGGTCTTTATCCTGTTTATCTTTGGTTACGTTTTAATGAAAAGAATATGATGTTTCAAATCTAATTTTATAATATAAAAAAGCTATGAGATATTTAGTTTTATTACTGTTCTTATCTAATATATCCTTTGGTCAACAATACATGAGTAATGAAGGAAGTGTACACTTTTTCTCGGAAGCTCCAATGGAAAATATTGAAGCTGAAAATAAAACTGTTGCAGGCATTATTGATGTTGCAAGCGGAGAGTTTGCATTTCGTGTTAAAATTGAAGATTTTAAGTTTGCAAAATCTTTAATGCAAGAGCATTTCAATGAAAACTACATGGAAAGTGAAAGGTATCCCTTCGCGACTTTTACTGGATTCATACCTGATTTTCAAAAGCTAGATTTTTTTAACAGGCAAGTAGTGCAAGTAAATGGTGAAATGACAATGCATGGTGTTGAACAACCTATGAATATTGAAGCAAGTGTTTGGATTCAAGATGAAAAACTATATTTAATTTCAAAATTTGGTATCAAACTAGCTGATTTTCAAATTGACATTCCTAAAATAGTAATATACAATATTGCTGAGGAGGTAGTAGTCACAATCCAAATGCAATTATCACAAGTCAAGTAGTTTTCATTTTTCTTAACATCTTTTTCTTTGTAATTGCTTAGTTTTGCTTGTATGCAACAAAACGCAAATTTCACATACGATATTGCTGTTGTAGGAGGGGGTATAGTAGGTTTGGCTTCAGCTTACAAGCTTCAAAAATCGTATCCTCATCTAACTATTGTAGTTTTTGAAAAAGAAGATCGCCTTGCATCTCATCAAACAGGTAGGAATTCTGGAGTTATTCATTCAGGATTGTATTATAGAATTGGTTCTTACAGGGCAAAAAATTGTGTTAACGGTCGTAAACAATTAGTTGCGTTTGCCAAGGAACATAATATCAAACATGATATTTGTGGTAAGGTTGTTGTAGCTGTTTCTAAAGATGAATTACCTCAATTAGATAAAATCTACGAAACAGGCAAAGCGAATGGGTTAGATGGGGTTGAGAAAATTGATGCTAAGCGACTAAAAGAGATTGAGCCTTATGTAGAAGGAATTGCCGCACTTTGGGTACCTGAATCTGGTATCATCGATTTTGTAGGTGTTACTAATAAGTTGGCAGATTTAATCAAAGAAATAAATCCAAACAGCGTCATTAAAACCTCTTGTGAGGTTAAATATTTTGATAGAGGCGAGGTATCGTTTATACATACTTCGCAAGGGTCTTTTTCTGCACGAAAACTTATTTTTTGTGGAGGGCTCCATTCTGATCGATTGGCAAGAAAAGATAATGTGAACCTTGACGTTCGAATTGTTGGATTTCGTGGCGATTATTATGATTTAAGTGAGCAAGGAAAAAAGAAAGTTCGTAATTTAATTTATCCTGTTCCGAATCCAGAATTCCCATTTTTAGGAGTGCATTTTACCCGAATGACTGATGGTACAATTGAATGTGGACCTAATGCTGTTTTTACATTTAAAAGAGAGGGTTATGGAAAAGTGGACTTCAATTTAAAAGACACGATTGAAGCCTTGTTATATTTTGGAACTTGGAAGCTGTTTTTCAAGCACTGGAGATTTGGATTAAAGGAATATAGGCGTGCTTTCTCAAAAAGATTATTTTTGAAGGAACTAAATCGCATGATACCTTCAATAACAATGGATGATATTGAGCCGGGGAGAAGTGGTGTTAGGGCTATTGCGCTCGCTAATGATGGCGATGTTTATGAAGATTTCAAAATAGAATATAAAGATAATAGTATACATGTTTTAAATGCTCCTTCACCTGCAGCGACAGCCTGTTTAGCTATTGGAGATGAGGTGAAAGTCATGGCAGAAAAACATTTTAAGCTATCATAGTTATGATGAATTTGTTTGGTTTCAGTAAGAAAGAGAAAATTTCAGTTGATAAATTGGCAAAACTATATGCTAACACTCTTTTTGAAGTAGTTGATAATGGTTTTCTTGAAATCATAGGTTTTGTAAATGATAACAGAAAGTTTGAGGAAAGTCCAAATTTACAAACAAAAGATGTGAAGTGGTTTTTAATGATCATTTTTGCAGCTAATAATCATCGATTATCTGACTTTTTTGATGATGATGTAGTAGATTCATTACATAACGCTTGCGCTCAGGAAATTATTCATTTTTTAGCTGAGGATGAAGAAGAGGTGGTCCGAGATATGATTGTTGATTATGAAAGTTTTTTTGCCGAGCAATATGAAGAATCATCCAAGCTAGAAAAAGCCATGGCTAGAAGCATCTTTATCAAATACAACTTGAATGATTATCAAGGTAAATTGCTTAAAAACCAAAACGAACCAAATCCTGTATTTTTACAAGAACTGGCCAATTTATTATCCCATTTTGTTTGGAACTGGAGTGACTTTTTATCGAAATATAAAGTCGTTTAGAGCGATTTAATGCCTGTGTAGTTTGAAGGGTTGATTAGTTTTAGTTTTGTCTTCAATTCATCACTAATATCTAATGTGTCAATGAAATTAGCGATTCTTTTTTGATTGATAGCTTCATTAGTTCTTGTTAAACCTTTTAGCGCTTCGTAAGGTTTTGGATATCCTTCTCTTCTTAAAATAGTTTGTATTGCTTCTGCTACAACTGCCCAATTGGCTTCTAAGTCTGCTGCAATAGCTTCTTGATTTAAAATGAGTTTATTCAATCCTTTCAGCATTGATTTGAATCCTAAAATACTGTGTGCCATTGGTACACCTACATTTCTTAAAACAGTAGAGTCTGTCAAGTCTCTTTGTAAACGAGAGATTGGAAGTTTAGCAGCAAGGTGTTCGTAAATAGCATTAGCGATACCAAAGTTTCCTTCTGCATTTTCGAAATCAATTGGGTTCACTTTATGTGGCATTGCTGAAGAGCCAACTTCTCCTTTTTTAATTTTTTGCTTGAAATAATCCATTGAAACATAAGTCCAAACATCACGGCATAAGTCTATCAAAATATTGTTGATACGTTTCATGTTGTCAAAAAGGGCAGCTAGGTTATCGTAGTGTTCAATTTGAGTAGTTACCTGAGAGCGATCCAGCCCTAAAGTTTCATCTACAAAAGTATTCGAGAAATCTATCCAATCAATTTCTGGGTACGCTAAATGGTGTGCATTAAAGTTTCCTGTCGCTCCTCCAAATTTAGCTGAAAAGGGGATAGTGTTCATTAAGCCTATCTGTTTTTCTAAGCGCTCAATAAATACTAAAACCTCTTTTCCTAAGCGTGTAGGAGAGGCTGCTTGTCCGTGCGTTCTAGCCAATAAAGGGACATCAGCCCATTCTTCTTTTAATTCAACTAATTTATTTACCAACTGCATGTATATAGGTGCTAAAATCTCTTCAATAGATTCTTTAATCATTAAAGGTGTAGCCGTGTTATTGATGTCTTGAGAAGTAAGTCCGAAGTGAATAAATTCTTTGTACTCACTAATTTTTAAACGATCAAAAGCCTCTTTAATGAAGTATTCAACAGCTTTTACATCATGGTTGGTTATGTTTTCTATTTCTTTAACTGCTTTAGCATCTTCTAGAGAGAATTCGTTATATAATTTACGTAAATCTTCATGAAGATTTGTATTAAATCCTGCTAACTGTGGTAATGGAATTTTGCATAGAGATATGAAGTATTCAACCTCAACCAAAACCCTATATCTTATAAGTGCTGCTTCCGAAAAGAAGTCCTCTAATTCTTGTGTTTTACCTCTATATCTTCCATCTATTGGAGAAATAGCTGTTAGTGGAGATAATTCCATAATCAATGCAATGTTTAATGAGGAACAAAAATAGTTAATTTAAGCATAAAAAAAGGCAGCTAACTAGCTGCCTTTTAATTAGTAATTATACTATTTAATTAACAGTTAACTTGAGTAATTTTGTTTTCCCGTTATTTTTAACTTCAACACTGTAAATTCCTTTAGAAAGATGTTTGGTACTGATATCTATTGTCTGCATTCCGTTTAAATTTTTATATGTTTCGTTAAGTACAATTTGTCCAGTGATATTTCTTAGGGTTACAGTAATGTCAGTAGTTTCCTCCAATTTGATGCCAAGCGTTGTATTCTCAGATGAAGGATTAGGGTATAATGCTATTTGAGCGGGTCCATCGAATAAAATATTTTCAATAGAGGAGTTAGTACAGCTATTGAATCCGTTATTCACCGCATCTGCAATTGTGGTAGATGATCCGTTATCTATAAGTCCAGAATTATCAATTAACATTCCAACAATTTTCATCTTTTGAATATCCCAAGAATTGTCTAATGTAAATTCGAAACATGTGTTGTAAGTGTCTCCAGGAGATATGTTTGAGGTAATAGATTCACCATCCCATCCCGGGCTTATAGCTCTAGCTACGTGATTATAAACCATCATAGTAAATGGTACTGTTGAAGGTAATGTAGCCCAGTCTGTTCCATCAGGTCCAACTAAAGGCCCTGCACCACCACCTCCATAAGAATTAGATTGGCTGTATCCTGAAGACATTCCAGTTACACTGTCTTCTATTAAAACACAAGCTAAAGCCCAGTTTCCTGAAATGCCTTGATCGAAAGATGCTGTCAGCGAAACGTTTAAAGTATTTCCGTTTAGTTCTGCTCCATTAAGGATTGTTGCGGAAGGAGTTACAGTAATTCTTTGCATGAAATCCCCTTTGAAATTAGAAGGGTCAATTTCAGGACCCCTATCTACAAATCCGCCAGGATATCCTCCTATAAGATTTCCAATTGCAGCATCATAATCAGTGACAGTCATAGGATCTCCGTTATGTACAGCGATTCCTTGAAAGTATCCGTGATAATCATGCTCCATCCATTCAAGCGCAACAGCTCCTCTTGGACACCAGCCACACCAGGTTCCTGTTCCTTCTTCACCAATAACTAATTTTCCAGCAGCAGGAGTAACAGCATTGATAGAAATTGTTTTAGAATCATCTGAAGGATCGTCATCCATTGTGGTTAGATTCACATTTTCAATAGTAGCTGTAAGATTTTGTGTCCCTCCTACTAAAGTTATGCTTTGTGAAAAATCAATAGTCATGGTAGCTAGAGAAGATAAGTTGATTCCTGAAATATTTTCTGTAATTTGAGTTCCATTGTAATCTACAGTAACATCAAATGAAGTGATATCCATAACACCTAAATTTCTTACTTCAACAGAAGGAAACTTTGTTTGTCCTGAAAGACCTTCTATTGTAGAAATTGAATTGATTGCACCATTAAGAGGGGTTAGTTGATAAGGAGTAATACTAATACAAACATCATCAACCCAGAAATTTGTCTGAGCAGTTGGATATAAATTCAGAGAAGCAATTTGATTGATTGGATTTGAGAAATAGCCTTGTGATACTGAGTCAATAAATACTTCCCAATAATTTGTGGTTAAGTCAATTTCCATTTTTATTTCAAACCATGTATCGAAAGGATAAGTTGTAGTAAGAAAAGTTGTCGCTCCACCACCGTTAGAAAAGGTCATATTTCCTTGATTATCTAACATACAGTCCATAGCCCAACTTTGTCCTGCAATTGCTTCTTCTTGGAAGTTAAAATATGCTCCTGTTCCATTTGAAACATACATTTGCATTGTTAATTCAAATTGTCCAAGATCCCAAACTCCACCTAAAGGAAGAAGTATATCTTGAGGACCACCATTTCCGGTTGCGTCAGAAAGATACAATGAGTTGTTGCCGCTGTTTGCTTGAGTTCCATCAACAATAACATCATCACTATAAGGTGGATTTAAACCAGGATTTATGTTTGCAGCCCATGTTGTCCAGACTGAAGAACTTTCTCCAATAGGATCTCCAATAGTAAATCCTTCAAAATCTTCACAATACGTTTGTGCTGATAAAGATGATAAGAATGAAACACCTAATATTAGTGTAAAAATTTTTTTCATAAAATTATTGTTTTTGGTTGAAAATTGGATAGCAAGTTTAATGAAAAAATCTGATTTTAAGAAGTTTTTACTTTGATATTGCTTTTCCAGATTATACGTAACTTTGACTAATGGAGGTTTTAATTATTATCCTTAGTTTTTTCTTGCTAATCATAGGGCTTGTTGGAAGTATTGTTCCCGCAGTCCCGGGTCCACCTTTGTCTTTTATTGCTATTCTTATTCTCTCTTTGTTTACATCCTATAATTTTTCCAATGATTTTTTGGTGATGTGGGCGGGGGTAGTTATTATTGTTACAGCTTTGGATTATTGGCTACAAATTTATGGGGTTAAGAAATTTGGAGGGAAACAAAAAGCAATTTATGGAACGCTTATTGGTTTAATAGTAGGTATATTTGCTTCTCCTGTTGGCCTTATTATTGGTCCATTTATTGGAGCGTTTATTGGGGCTTACTTAGAAGAAAAAGATGATTTAACTAAAACATTTATTATAGCTTTAGGTGCATTAGTTGGGTTTCTGAGTGGGACATTTTTAAAGCTATTTGTCTCTTTGTGTTTATTTTATAAGTTTATTAACAGACTTGGTGTTATTGAATGGACAAAATCCGTGTTTCTGCAATTTCTTACTTAAATAGTATTCCTTTTGTGTTTGGACTTGAAAATAGTCCTTTACAATCAGAGATAGAATTATCTTTAGATATTCCATCAGAATGTGCACAAAAACTATTTGACAATAAAGTAGATTTAGGCTTAGTTCCTGTTGCGATTATTCCTCAATTAAATTTTTCAGAAATTATTAGTCCTTATTGTATTGGTTCAAATGGTCCCGTAGAAACAGTTTGTGTTTTTAGTCAGGTACCATTAAATGATATTGAAGAGATTCAACTAGATTTTCATTCTAAGACCTCAGTTCAGTTAGTTCAGCTATTGAGTAAAAAATATTGGGACATAAGCCCAAAATTTAGCCATGCAAAAGAAGGTTTTGAAAATAATTTAACCGATAAACTAGCAGGTGTAATTATCGGTGATAGGGCTTATCAATATAGAAGTCAGTTTAAGTATGTATATGATTTATCAGAAGAATGGAAAAAATATACAGGACTTCCTTTTGTATTTGCTTGCTGGGTAGCTAATAAATCATTATCAGAATCATTTAAGCAATCTTTTGTAAAGGCACTACATTTTGGAGTGGATAGGCTTGATTTATCCTTAGAAAAAAAAGGGATAAATTTTCCCTCATCAATCAATCAAAAAAGATACTTGACAGAAATAATTAGTTACGATCTAGATGCTGATAAAAAACAGTCATTAGCTCGTTTTCTTAAAGAAATTTCTTAACGACCTCTCTTCTTGGCAGCTTCTTGTTGTTTACGCGCCATTTCTTCTAAGCGCTTTTGAAACTTAGATTTTTTAGTAGGCTTTTTCTTGTTGTTTTCAATTTGCGCAATGATAGCATTCTCATCAATAAAGAACTTGCGCATTACAAATTGTTGACCAAAAGTAATCATGTTGGCTAAGAAATAGTAATAGCTTAAACCTGCTGCATAATTGTTAAAGAACCCCAAGAACATAATAGGCATCAAATACATCATCCACTTCATTTGTGCCATTTGAGGGCCACTCATTTGACTGTTCATTCTAGTGTAAAGAATAGTAGAGACAGTCATTAATAAAGTGAATAAACTCACATGGTCACCATAAAAAGGAATCTCGAAAGGAAGACTCATTATTGAGTCATAAGAAGATAAATCATCTGCCCAAAGGAAACTTTTTTGACGAAGTTCAATACTCGCGGGGAAAAAGCGAAACATTGCAAAAAGTATAGGCATCTGTAAAAGCATAGGTAAACAACCACCTAAAGGATTAACTCCTGTTTTTTTGTAAAGCGCCATCACTTCTTGTTGCGCTTTCATAGGGTCTTTTTCTTTATGCTTCTCTTGTATTTTATCCATTTCTGGTTTTAAAACCTTCATTTTAGCCTGAGACTTGTAAGCCTTTAAGGTGAATGGTGCCAATACCATCTTAATGATTATGGTCATGATTAAAATTATAATCCCATAATTAGTTATACTATTATCAAGCCAATTAAACATTGGTATGACAGCGTATTTATTTACCCAACGGAAAATCCCCCATCCAAGTGGTATCATACGCTCCAAATCCATATTATATGTTGATAATGATTGATAGTGATTAGGTCCAAAATAAAATTGTAGAGGTATGCTTTCTTCAGACTTGTGTGTGTATGGAAGGGTGATGTTTGCGCTTAGTTCTCTTACAAACTTTTTAGACCCTTCGTGTGTTTCTGCTTTAATTATTGCAGAGCGATCAAAACCATTATTATTGATGAGGACAGAACTGAAAAATTGATGCTTGAAACCTATCCATTGAGCTTTTCCGTTCAACTCTTCTTCTTCATTTTTCGTTTCGGATAAGTAATCTACATCATCGTTTAAATACTTGTAGTAGACAGTAGAGTACATACGTTCATTATCAAGGCTCTTCTCTGTGTGGGGAAGGTTTAGAACCCAGTCTAGCTCTAAGGCATTTTGGTTTGAGGGAATCAAGCTGTTTAATCCATTGGAGTTAACATGGAAATCCATCATATAGTCTCCTTCTTTTAGTGTATACACATATTCTAGAAAGCGATTTCCTTCAGCCATTAACTTCATGCTAACGCTCTGACTTGAATGTTTGTTTGATGTAAAGTATAAATCTTCTGTATTGATCACCCTGTTTTCAGAAAAAAACTTAAGATTAAAAGCAGAAGAATCTTTGTCTATTAGGTTTAGTGGTAAAGAATCGCTAGTTTGATATTCTTTTAAGATAGCAGCTGTGATACGCCCTCCTTTAGCAGAAATATGTAACTCTAACTTATCATTTTCAATAATGATAGTATCATCACTTCCATAAGCACTCATTGCAAAAGCACCATATTTACTGATTCTTTCCTCTGAAGACATGCTTTCGTTATTGGTGTCGGCTACTTCGGAAGTTGGTTTTTCTTCTATCGTTTCTTCCACAATCACAGTGGTAGATGTGTTGTCTTGCTCATTAGTTTTTTCTTCAACAACCGGTGGATATATTATGTTATATCCAACAACTAATAAAGCGATAAGAATAATACCGGTGATGGAATTTCTGTCCATAAGTTTATTTTTCTTGTGCGTGTGTTAATGCTGCTTTTACAAAACTAACAAAAAGTGGTTGTGGGTTGGCAACTGTGCTTTTATATTCTGGATGAAACTGAACGCCAATAAAAAATGGGTGTTCAGGAATTTCAATAATTTCTACTAATCCAGATTCTGGGTTGATTCCTGGTGTCCTCATACCACTACTTTGGTATTGCTCTAGAAAATGATTATTGAATTCAAAACGATGACGGTGTCTTTCAGATATTAGCTCCCTTCCATAAATATCTTTAGCTAACGAACCATCTTCTATTTGACAAGGATAAGCACCTAAACGCATTGTTCCTCCTTTATCAGTAATAGATTTTTGCTTTTCCATTATGTCAATTACAGGATATGGCGTTTCAGGATTTATCTCTGTAGAGTGAGCATTTTTTAAATTTAATACGTTTCTTCCGAATTCGATTACGGCACATTGCATGCCTAAACAAATTCCTAAAAATGGAATGTTATTTTCTCTAGCAAATCGAACAGCGCTTAATTTGCCATCAATACCTCTGTCTCCGAAACCTGGAGCAACTAAGATGCCGTCTAAATCTCTTAATAAATAAGCACATTTTTCTTCCTCTAATTCTTCAGAGTGAATCCAGTGTAATTTAACTTTACATTCATTAGAAGCACCTCCATGAATAAAGGCCTCAGCAATAGATTTGTAGGCATCTCTAAGCTCTACATATTTTCCAATTAGACCGATATGAACTTCGTGTTTTGGATTTTTTAACCTGCCTAAAAATTCCTTCCACGATTTTAAATCAACATCAGTGTCGTCTTTCAATCCTAATTTTCTTAGTGCAACTCTGTCAAGCTTTTCTTGTTCCATTAATAATGGAACATCATAAATGCTCTCTGCATCGATGGATTGGATTACTGCTTCCTTTTCAACATTACAGAAAAGAGCAATTTTTCTTCTTATATCAGAATTTAAATCATGCTCAGTTCTACAAACTAGTATATCTGGTTGTAATCCTAATTCTCTTAATTTTTTAACAGAATTTTGAGTTGGTTTTGTCTTTAATTCTCCCGCCGCAGAAAGGAAAGGAACTAATGTAAGGTGTATAGAAATAGCGTCTCCCTCTAGTTCCCATTTGAGTTGTCGAACAGCTTCAATGAATGGTAAAGATTCAATATCACCTACTGTTCCACCAATCTCTGTAATCACAATATCGTATTGATCAGTACCACCTAAGAGTTTGACATGCTCTTTAATTTCATTTGTAATATGAGGAATAACCTGAACAGTTTTTCCTAAATAATCTCCTCTTCTTTCTTTATCAATAACCGATTGATAAATACGGCCTGTTGTTACATTATTTGCTTGCGAAGTAGCAGAGGTTAAAAAACGCTCATAGTGACCTAAATCTAAATCAGTTTCAGCACCATCATTTGTCACATAACATTCACCGTGTTCGTAAGGATTCATAGTGCCTGGGTCAACATTGATGTATGGGTCTAGCTTTTGGATAGTTACAGCATAACCTCTTTCTTCCAAGAGTTTTCCTAGTGAAGCAGAAACAATACCTTTTCCTAAAGAAGATGTTACTCCTCCCGTAACAAAAACATATTTGGTTGCTGAGGTTTTACCCATGTTTAATTTCTCTTTTTTGCTAATAAAACAATTGAATTGCGAAATTAAGAAGAAAAAGTGGAGCCCATTCTAAAAAGAATTAAAAAGTTAAACTCATTCCAAAACTAGGCATTAAAGGAAGTTGATTTACTCTTTCGTATTTAATTCTATTGAAGTAAAAAATGTTTTCACGGTTGTAGGCATTTGTTATACCTAAATTCCAGTTGAAGGCACTGTTTTTACTGAGCTTATGTTCTTTCTTGATAGCGACATCTAATCGGTGATAGTAAGGTAGTCTTCCTTGATTGATATCAGCATATAGTATGCCTAATTCTCCATTTTCAGTTAAATAGTTTGAATTGATACCTTCTTCGAAGTTTAATAGTGGATAAAACCCTTGAGTTTGTGTGAATGGAAAGCCAGAGCCTAAGTTCCACCTAGCATCTAAGCTCCAACTATTTTGGTAACCAAATTTATAAGTTGAAACTAGGTTGATGTTATGCCTTCTGTCGAAATGAGGGTGGTAGGTTTGATTTTCATCTGTTCTAGTTATATGACCTAGAGAATAAACTGCCCAAAAGTAAAATTTGGCATTACTGTATTTTAACACAAAATCTAAACCTTTAGCTAATCCTTCTTCTATAATAAAGTCTGGCTCGGAAATAGTTGTTTTATCCTTATTAAGGTTGGTGAGTTGTGTAAAATCCTTCAAATATCCTTCAATATTAAAGTCAATATTATCAGCAATATCATATTCTAAACCTATGATTAGATGATTAGCTTTTTGAAGGCCATTAACAACCTCATTTCCTAAAAATTCATCAGGGATATCATCTGGAGCTGTTAAGAATCCATAAAAGAGATTTACAACATCTCGGTCTGAACTAGTAGAAACAAGATTTTGGGTATATTTTCCAGCAGCTAATTTGAATCGTAATTTCTCGCTAGCTAGAAATTTTGCGCCAAATCGAGGTTCAAAGGTTGCAGCAGTTGCGTTATATTTATAGATACGTGTTCCAGGTTCTATGATTAGCTTTTCAGTTTTTAGTTTGTATCTGGCAAATCCTGAAAATTCAGTAGTATTTTCTTTTTGCTCCATCATTAGCCCTGAGGCGTTAGTGAAGTCATAATCGGTTTGGAACCCTAATACTTCAAGGCCGTATTGTAATTCATCATCACCATTAAAATATGTAAAGTCAAGCCCTAAGTTAAAGCCATTTATTCCACTTTTTCTTGGGGACAAACCTGATTCTTCTAGATTGATTAGATAAGATGAGTAGGCGAAATTACCCTGTATCAATACAGGAGTTGATCCAGGAACAAGTACGAAATTAGACCCAACACCTCCAGAGTTCCATCCTAAGTTAGAAACATCTCGATAGTTTACTTGGTCTTTGTAATTAAAGCCAAATAAATTCCATTTGCTTCCGTTACTTCCGTTTATAGATAACTTTCCATACAAATCTGTAAAGCTGTATGGAAGCCCTGTCGTATCAATGTATGTGTAAATATATTTAGAGCTTTGATCTAAATAAGATGTTTTTCCTGATACAATAAATGAAGAGCTACCTCCTTTTTTACCTAGGGGACCTTCTAGCAGTAATTTGCTTCCAAATGTACTAGTAGATACTTTTCCTCCAAAACGATTTTTATTTCCATCTCGAGTTGTAATGTCCATAATAGAAGAGATTCTACCACCGTATTGAGCTCCAAAACCTCCTGTATAAATGTCAGCATTTCTTAGTAGATCGGTATCAAAAACTGAGAATAGTCCAATTGAGTGAAAAGGATTGTAAACAATCATTCCATCTAACAATACCTTATTTTGAATAGGAGACCCACCTCGGATATATAATTGTCCTCCTTGGTCACCTGTAAAGACAACTCCTGGTAAAACCTGTAAGTATTGAGCTAAATCAGGTTCTCCTCCTATAGCAGGGATAAGTTCTATATCTTTTGGAGTCACCTTGGTAACCGATACTTTTACATCCGACTTCATGGCTTGTCTATCTGCCGAAATATGTACGGTTTGTAATTGTACAGAGGATTCGCTGATTTCAAATTTCTTGGTCAAAATTTGTTTTGCTTTCAATGAGATGTTCTCTCTCAAAGTGTCGTATCCAATATAAGTGATAAATACAGTGTGGTTTCCAGTAGGAATGTTAGTGATAGAGAAAAAACCGTTTACATCGGTTGATGCACCAATTGTTGTCCCTTCTAAAATAACATTACAGAAAATAATTGGTTCACCAGTTTCTTTGTCATAAACAAAACCTCTTAAGTCAGCGGTTTGTGCTGTGGCAAAAAGCAAGCTGAAAACAGCAATGAAAAATAAAGTCCCCTTTCTCATAATAATAACGAACGGCAAATTTAGGGATTTAATGTAGGATTTTGTAAATAAGTTCTTTGAGTAACTCTCCTTCTGAAACAGAGTTGTTGTTTACCCCTTTTGATTTCAGATCATACTCTCTTAAGTAAGATATGATTTTAACGAGCTTCCCTTTAGGATAGTTGCGTGCTGCCAATTCATAATCCCTCACAAAAAACGGATATACATTTAGGGTGGAAGCTACATTGTTTTTTGATTTGTCTTTAAGCGTATGGTAAAGCAAGGTTTTTTGAAAAAACCCAAAAAGGACACCTATGGTAACAACTAAAGGGTTGTCTTTAGGATTGGCGGCAAAGTGTTTAATAATCAGATTGGATTTTAAGACATCTCGTTTTCCTAGAGCATTGTTTAGTTCAAAATTGTTGAAGTCTTTGCTGATACCAATATTACGCTCAATTATATCAGAGGTTATTTCTTGCCCTTTTTCAATAATGAGCATAAGCTTGTCTAACTCATTAGTGATTTTCCCTAAGTCAGCACCCAAATATTCTGAAAGTAAAAAAGCGGCCTTTGGGTGTATGCTGTAGTTGTGTTTGCTTAGGTAGTTCTGAATCCAATCAGGGATTTGATTATCGTATAGCTTTTTGCTTTCGAAAAGGACAGCCTTTTTAGCTAGTTCTTTGGCGAATTTTTTACGCTTGTCTAAAGTTTTGTATTTGTAGCAAATCACTAAAATGGTAGAGGGTTGAGGTTGTTCTAAATAAACTTCTAAGTCCTCAATTTTACGTATGTTTTGCGCCTCTTTTACAATAACTACGCTATGCTCTCCCATCAAAGGAAATCGTTTGGCTTCCGAAATAATGGTAGCTACATCTGTGTCTTTTCCGTACAAAACAGTTTGGTTGAATTCTTTTTCGGATTCATCCAAAACATGATTAGCGATATAGTCGCAAATTTCATCAATAAAATAAGTTTCATCACCCATTAAAAAGTAAACAGGTTGGTAAACTTTCTTCCTCAGATTCGCTAATATCTCGTTAAATTTCATTTAAATTCGCCTCTGTCTTATGCTCGATTTGAATTTGCCAAAATACGACTTCAAAGTGAAATCTGAGGAAGGAAAGAAACAAATTTTCGATTCCGTAAGAAAACAGTTTGTGGCACTCACACCAGAAGAATGGGTGAGGCAACACTTTATTCATTTTTTACATCAAGAAAAAGGGTTTCCGCTTGGTTTAATGGGGGTGGAGTATCCTTTGCAATACAATGGTATGAATAAACGCGCAGACATCATTTGCTTTCAAAAAGAAGGAAAGCCGATGCTGTTGGTAGAGTGTAAATCGGCCAATGTATCCATTAGTCAAAAAGTGTTCGATCAAATTGCTCGATATAACTTTGATTTAAGGGTGCCATATTTGGTGGTGACAAATGGTTTGCAACATTTTTGTTGCGAGATGAATTATGAAGAAAATTCTTATCGTTTTTTGGAAGAGATACCTGTCTTTTAATTTTGTCCAACTGCCTGTAAAAGCGTAAGTTTGCGTACTAAATGATTTACTAGATGAACTTAGAAGGAATTTTGTCAATTTCTGGAAAGCCAGGATTGTATAAATTAGTTAGCCAGGCAAAGAATACTTTAATTGTAGAAGGTCTTACTGACTCTAAAAGATTGCCTTTATATGCATCACACCAAGTGAGCGCTTTGGAGGATATTGGTATTTACACTTATGATGATACAGTAGCTTTATCGGATGTTTTTTCTGCTATTGCTAAAAAAGAAAATGGTGGAGTAACCATCAGTCACAAGGTGTCTAAAAACGAATTGTACGATTGGTTAAGAGAAGTGTTGCCAGATTTTGATGAGGACAGAGTGTATCAGTCGGACATTAAAAAATTGGTTCAATGGTATAATGCTTTGCATGCTGCCGGATTGGTAGAGCTTAAAAAAGAAAAAGATGGAAACAAAGACAGTTAGTATTCCACAGCGTCCAGCTCGTAAATTCGTTGCTGAGGATTTAGTGGTTGATGCTTGGAGTAAGATTGAGTCTTATTTTCAAGATTTATTGGATAGAGAGATTCAGTCTGTTGAGGAGTTAGAAAAGTGGATGTTGGATCGTAGCGAGCTAGAAGCTGTTTTGGAAGAAGAGCAAGCTTGGCGCTACATCAAAATGAATATTGATACTAGAGACAAAGATTTGGGTGAATCCTTTTCTTTTTGGGTAAAGGAAATTTCTCCAAATGTTGCCCCTTATAGTCATCAATTGAATTTGAAGCTGGTAGAAAATCCGTTCTACAAAGAGTTAGATCAAGAAAAATACCGCATATACCTTCGTGGTTTAGATAAGGCTATTGAGATTTATCGTGAAGAGAATATTCCGTTGTTTACCGAAATGGAAACCAAGCAGCAGGAGTATGGTGCTATCGCGGCTAAAATGTCGGTAGAGGTAGATGGCGAAAGCATGACCATGCAAAAGGCGGCTCAATTTTTGAAAAGCACTGATAGAGCAAAAAGAGAAGAGGTTTTTGTGAAGGTGAACGAGCGTAGAATGCAAGATCGTGATGCTTTGGATAAGCTGTATGATGAGTTGATTGCTTTACGCCAAAAGATTGCGCGCAATGCTGGTTTCGATAATTATAGAGATTACAAATTTGCAGCGATGGGTCGTTTCGATTACATCCCAGCAGATTGTCATGATTTTCATGCTTCCATTGCACAGGAAATTACACCTATCATCAATCAGATTGATGCAGAGCGTAAAGAAAAAATGGGCTTGGAAAGCTATAAGCCATGGGATGGCTCGGTAGATGCAACAGGAAAAGAGCCGCTAAAACCATTTGAAGGAGGAGAGGAACTGATTGATAAATCGATTAAGTGTTTTAATCGTTTGCGCCCATACTTTGGCGAGTGCTTAGAGATCATGAAAGAGATGAAGCACTTGGATTTAGAATCGAAAGAAGGAAAGGCGCCAGGAGGTTTCAACTATCCATTGTATGAAATAGGAGTTCCTTTTATCTACATGAATGCTGTAGGCTCTCAAAGAGATTTGGTAACCATGGTGCATGAGGGAGGTCACGCAGTACATTCTTTTCTAAGTAGAGATTTAGATTTATGCGAGTTCAAGAGTGTTCCGTCTGAAGTGGCTGAATTAGCCTCTATGGCTATGGAGCTTTTGAGCATGGAAGCATGGGATGAGTTCTACACGGATGAAGAAGAATTGAAGCGTGCCAAACGCGAGCAAATGGAAAAAGTGTTAGAAGGTTTGCCTTGGATTGCTGCTATCGATAAGTTCCAGCAATGGATTTATACCACAGAGCATACGGCTGAAGAGCGTAGAGCAGAGTGGGCTAACATCATGGGTTTGTTAGGAAGCTCGGTGGTAGATTGGGAAGGACACGAAGAGGCCTACCTTAATTTATGGCAAAAACAATTGCATTTATACGAAGTGCCTTTCTATTATATAGAGTACGGAATGGCGCAATTAGGAGCTATTGCTATGTGGCGCAGCTACAAAATGCACGGAGAAAAAGCGTTGGATAATTACATGGATGCTTTACGATTGGGTTACACCAAATCAATTGGAGAGCTGTACCAAGCGGCTGGAATTGAGTTTAACTTCTCACAAGAATATGTAAAAGAGCTAGCCGATTTTGTGAAAGCAGAAATGACAAAGATTTAAGAAAAAGAAAAGGAGCTGAAAAGCTCCTTTTTTATTTAAATGATATTCACTTCCGGCTCTAATTGTATGCCGAATTTATTAAGAACAGACTGCTGCACTTCTCTTGAGAGAGCTACTAGCTCTTCTCCCTTGGCGTTTCCGTAGTTAACCAATACCAATGCTTGGTTTTTGTGGATGCCAGCATCTCCCTTTCTGTATCCTTTCCAGCCCGCTTGGTCAATTAGCCAACCAGCAGCTACTTTGGTTTCGTCTTTTGAAACAGTATAGCCCACTATGTTTGGAAATTCTTTTTGTAGTTCCTTAAACTGTTTAGTGGTAATGACAGGGTTTTTAAAGAAAGAGCCGCTATTCCCAATCTCTTGTGGGTTGGGTAGTTTACTTTCTCTAATGTTGATAACGGCTTGGCTAACGGCTTTTAAAGAAAGCGTTGTTGCACCCATGTTTTTTAACTCTTCCTCAATGGCACCGTAAGAGGTGTTGAAGCTATGTTTTTTCTGTAGCTTAAAATACACTTGTGTAATGATGTATTTGTCTTTTAGTTCTCCTTTAAAAATGGAGTATCTGTAGCCAAATTGGCATGCTTCATTATTGAATGTTTTACTTGTTAAAGTGTCTATTTTTATAGCTTCTAATTGCTCAAAAACCGATTTGATTTCTACTCCGTAAGCGCCAATATTTTGCATAGGCGCAGCCCCTACGCTTCCAGGAATTAAAGAAAGGTTTTCAACACCTCCTAACTTATTTTCAATACTCCACATTACAAAATCGTGCCATACCTCACCGCCACCTACTTTTACAATGGTATGTTCTTCATTTTCTTTTACAATTTCAATGCCTAGAATTTCGTTTTTAAGAACAGTTCCTTCAAAATCTTGGGTAAGTAAGATGTTACTACCCCCACCTAAAACCAACAATGGTTCTTGTGCTTTTGGAAGTAATTTTTTTAATTCTTCCTCTGATTGAAAAGCTGCAAAAAGATTTGCCTTGCAATCTATTCCAAAGGTGTTATATGCTTTTAATGATTGTTTTTTGTTAAAAATCATGTGCTCAAAGTTAAAAATACTTCTCGGCATTGCCCGTTGTATTTTGTGTATTTTCGTTCACAAGATGAGAGCAAGAGTCATAGTTTCTGTTACCAACGATTTGGTTTCTGATCAGCGTGTACATAAAGTGTGTACTACCTTGCAGGAAATAGGCTTGGATGTATTGTTAGTTGGTAGAAGATTAAAAGGGAGTGAAGAAGTGCAGAGATCTTATCAAACATATCGATTGAAGTTATTATTTAACAGCGGGCCTCTTTTTTATGCTGCATTTAACTTTCGTTTATTTTGGTTTTTACTCTTCAATAAGCACACTTTGTTGCTGAGTAATGATTTAGATACATTACTACCTAACTTCATAGCTTCCAAGTTAAAGAGAAGTGTGTTGATTTACGATAGTCACGAACTTTTTCCTGAAGCTCCAGAACTGCAAAACAGACCGTTTGTAAAATCTATTTGGGAAAACTTGGAGCGTTTTCTCCTCCCAAAACTACAGCATGCTTACACGGTTTGCGAATCCATAGCTGAACATTATAAAAAACAATATGGATTGAAGATGAAAGTGGTCAGGAATGTACCTTTTCAAAAAGTTAAAAAGGAGCAGGATAAAAAGCAAAAAAAACTCATTTATCAGGGTGCTTTAAATCCCGGTAGAGGCTTGGAGTTAGCTATTGAGTCCTTAGTGTTCTTAAAAGACTACAACCTGCTTATTGTAGGGGATGGTCAAGGTTTGGATGAGTTGAAAGAATTGGCGGAATTAAAGGGGGTGGGACAGCAGTTAGAGTTTGTTGGTCGTGTTCCCTATGAGGAGCTTGATAAATTTACAAGACAAGCTTCTGTAGGTCTACTTTTAGAAGAGCCTTTAGGTAAAAGCTTTGAGTAT